>BNJT01002593.1_pt1 | contig 167315 bp, 210 predicted proteins | sample 8540491 | NCBI WGS metagenome assembly BNJT01 (sample SAMD00202455, study PRJDB9452) | human saliva metagenome | host: Homo sapiens
GTTAAATCATTAAAGTTTGTTTTATAATTAGCATTTAAATCCGCTCGATTTTTCCGTAATCGATTTATTTTTTTGCACAAAAATTATGTGTGCCCTGATGTTGTAGGTGAATGAAGCGGTACGGGATTCTTAGTAAGAGTACGGGGAATCGTAAGAAGGAGTACATCTTTGTTCATTGCAAAAAAGTAAAAAATAAAATGTAAAAATCTCTTGACATTTTTAGATAGGAGAGTATAATTTGAAATGTAAAGAGCTCTTGACATTATTACAAAAATTTGGAGGAACAAAGCCATGAAAAAGATGGATGAAATGGACAGAGATATTCAGTTGCGTTCTGAGGCGTGGGGCTATAAAACAGCACTTTTGGGTTTATGTGCATGGACAGGATTTAATATCTATCAAGCACTTGTTGGTGGTGGCAAACTTGAAATGCTTCCTTGTTTAATTTTGCTCTTATCTGTAAGTGTGCAAGGATTTGCTCAAACCGCAATGAAACGCAATATGATTGCTGGTGATGAAGAGTATAAAGAACCAAATAAACTTGTTCAAGGAGTCATTCTAGCAGTTGTTACTGTTATCGTATTATTGGCTGTTGGCGTTTATTTTTTTCAGAAAGCGTGATGGCATATGAAATAATATTAAACAGCTAAGAAAAGCAGCAGGATTGCGACAAGAGGATATGGCAAAAACGTTGGGTGTAAGCAGACAGACCATTATTGCCATTGAGAATGATAAATATAATCCTACCCTTGAACTTGCGATGAAGATTGCAAGGTTACTCCAGCTCAATGTTGAAGAGATTTTTGTGTTAGAGGACTAAAAAGACATAACTGAATACTCAATAAATGAAGAGAGATTCCTATTTGTGGGGGAATCTCTTTTTTTGAAAAATCCTTAAAAAACCTGTTTAAAATGCGGAATAGTAGTGGTACAATGTAGGTGAAAAAATGTAGCTTGTAGTATGATTTCTTTAACAATGAGGTGAGAACATGTCCTTAAAAAGTGATCAAAAAAAACATCAAAAAATACCGACTTATGGAGCAGCGCCTTACCTATACATAACTCTCCTTGTGATGAATTTGACTGGTTGGCTGCTGAGTCAGTCAGTGCTCGAGAGCGGACTGTTAAAGGGTGGCTTTAAAGATTTGTTTTATCTGATGGGCTTCCTCTTAATGATCGTTGCAGCGAGAATTCAGTGGCTCAGCGGGGTGAAGTCGTTTATTAGCACAACTATCCAAACTAGCGAACTCAAGACAACAGGAATTTACGCGCGCACTCGCAATCCAATTTACTTTTCGTGGTGGCTCAGCTGCATCGGGATTACCTTAACCATGCATAATATGTGGTTGCTGATTCTGATTCCGATTCAGTGGGTGTTATTAACCGTCGTGATTCGTATTACCGATGAAAAATGGCTCTACGAACTACACGGAGAAGCCTATAAGGAATACTGTGCAAAAGTGAATCGATGGATTCCAATCAAGAGAATTAGATTTTAGAATCGCCAAGACAAAAGAATCAAGGTGAGAGCGATGGCGAAAAAAGATTCTTTAAAGCAACAAAAGTTCATGTCGTTTATGTTTAGAGGAAAGGAAATTTTCAAACCACTAAACACGGGCCATATCGACGAAAGAGTAAGTTGTATCCGGGAATATGTGGCCAATATTTACTTTTACACCAAAGACGGTTATACGATTATGATTGACGCTGGATATAACTATGACAGGCTTGCCGAAAAAATGCGGTGGCTAGATATTCGTCCAGAAAGTATCAACGAGATTCTCATTACGCACCAAGATACGGACCACGTTGGAGCGATAGAAGTCGATGGCCAGGGGTTGTTTAAAAAGGCAAAAATCTATGTGGGTCGTGTCGAGAATGACTACTTAGAAGGCCGAGTTCGGCGCAAAGTATACTGGGGGCTCTATAAACTTCCGCAAGTGCATATCGAAAATGACAAAATATTGATAGAAGATGGGGAGATTTTCTATATTCACGATATTAAAATTGAAGCCTTTCTTGTACCTGGTCATACGTGGGGACATTTAGTGTATTTAATCGATGATGCGTATTTGTTCACTGGAGACACGATTTGGTTTGGTGCGGATGGTGGTTATGCGTTTTTAAACACGCTCGCAGAAGATGGGAAATTACAGTGTACTTCACTGAAAAAATTAGAAGAAAAACTTAGAAAGAGAAATCAGACGATGAAAATCATTACGGGACATACCGGATGGACTGATGACTTTGAGTTTGCATTTCGCCATGTGGGTGAAATCTGTAATGCCTTGAGGAGCAAACCAAAAGTGCAAGACCCGAAAGCTCCGTATGATGGGTTTGATGAAAGTGGCGATACCGAGGACAAAGCGAGAACGGTAATTCTTGAAAAATGTTAAATGAATACAATCTCTAGCCAGTAGCATGTCTATTGGCTAGTTTTTTGTTAAAAAGCAAAAAGTAGCATATTTGCTACTGTAGCATATATGCTACTTTTCTAAAAAATAAAAACACAATTTTTTGTCGTGATGTCAACAGTTCTAAACGTTGATTTGACAATGTTTGTAAAGGGCGCAGAGGTTGAGTGTACACTCTATATACTGATTTGTATATCCGAATGAAAGCTTGGTATGACGCGGGAAACAGGATTTAAAAATCCGAACAAAAAATTCATTTTTTAAAGCAATTTTCGTGCTTTTCTGTTACAATGAAAAAGAACTAAAACTAAGGAGGCCACTTATGACAGCTCAAACCACTTCATTAGAAAAGATTATCGTGCTCGACTTCGGAAGTCAGTACAATCAGTTGATTACGCGCCGTATTCGTGAATTCGGTGTGTTCAGCGAGTTGCTACACAACGACATTACAGCCGAAGAAATTAAGGTACATGGCAACGTTAAAGGGATTATTTTCTCTGGGGGACCACATAGCGTTTATGCAGAGGATGCTTTTACCGTGGATCCTGCGATTTTTGAATTGGGAATTCCGGTGCTTGGGATTTGCTACGGGATGCAACTGACAACGCATCTGTTCGGTGGGAAGGTAGAATCGTCTACAACGCGTGAATATGGGTCTGCGAAAGTCGATGTCTTTAACACGACTTCAGGCATTTCAAAGGGTTAGCTGAAGAGGAAGAGGTACTCATGAGCCACGGCGACCGTATTACTGCGATTCCGGAAGGATTCAGCGTGACGGCTTCGAATGCGCATACGCCATTTGCGGCATTTGAAAACCAAGAACGTCGCATTTACGGCGTGCAGTTCCACCCAGAAGTGCGCCACAGTATTCACGGAAACGACATGCTTCGTAACTTCGTGTTCGATATTTGTGGGGCAAGAGGCGACTGGTCGATGGACAGCTTTATTGAAATGGAAATTGCGAAAATTCGCGAAAAAGTAGGTCATAAGAAAGTGTTACTTGGACTATCTGGTGGGGTGGACTCAAGTGTCGTTGGGGTTCTCTTGCAAAAAGCAATCGGTGACCAACTCATCTGTATTTTTGTAGACCACGGCTTGCTTCGTAAAGGGGAAGGCGACCAAGTGATGGAGAGCCTTTCTGGTAAATTTGGCCTCAATATTATCCGCGTGAACGCTCAGGAACGTTTCCTATCGAAACTAAAAGGCGTGAGCGACCCTGAACAAAAACGGAAGATTATCGGAAATGAGTTCGTGTACGTATTCGACGACGAAGCGGCAAAACTCACAGACGTGGATTTCCTTGCGCAAGGAACGCTCTACACAGATATCATCGAATCCGGAACCAAAACAGCACAAACTATTAAGTCTCACCATAACGTAGGGGGACTTCCAGAGGATATGCAATTCGAACTGATTGAACCACTGAACACGCTCTTCAAAGACGAAGTGCGCGCTTTAGGAACGGCGCTTGGCATGCCAGACTCTATCGTATGGCGCCAACCATTCCCAGGACCAGGGCTTGGAATTCGTGTGCTTGGGGAGGTAACCGAAGAAACTTGAAATCGTCCGCGAATCAGACGCCATCTTACGCGAAGAAATCGCCAAAAACGGCCTTGAACGCGACGTATGGCAATACTTCACCGTCCTTCCAGGCATCCGCAGCGTTGGGGTAATGGGAGACGGCAGAACGTACGACTACACGATTGGAATCCGTGCCGTAACGAGTATCGACGGCATGACGAGTGACTTCGCTCGCATCCCTTGGGAAGTGTTGCAAACCATCAGTGCCCGTATCGTGAACGAAGTAGCCCACGTCAACCGCGTCGTCTACGACATCACGAGCAAACCGCCGGCAACGATAGAATGGGAGTAGGAAAATTTTTTCTAAAATTTTCCTACTCGAGATGAAGAAACCTTTGTAGGAATGAAAATTATTTCAATGAATACTGATTCTCTCAAGAAGATAATTAAAAATAAAGTTAAGTACAAGTATCTGTATGAAATTTTTGACAAATACCACGAAATGCCATTAGAGACCGTAGATTGGCATGAGGGAATGATAAAAGAGGTTACGGGAGAGTATAAGTCATAGTGATTATAAAATAGTGATAAAGAATACTTATTTTGAAAGGAATACATGGGAATTGATACAGATGAAGAAGAGAATTGAACATCCTAAGATTTTTATTTCATATGCTTGGGGATCACAGGAACATGATGAGAAGGTTATTGCTTTAGCTGCAAATCTTAAAGGAGATGGTGTAGATGTCATTTTTGATAAATGGCAGCTAAAAGAAGGCAATGATACCTTTAAATTCATGGAAAAAAGTGTTTTAGATGAGAGTATTACCAATGTACTGATTCTTATAGATCCTATTTATGCAAAGAAAGCAAATGAAAGAGCCGGTGGTGTAGGTACAGAAACACAAATTATATCATCGGAAGTATACAACAAGATAGAACAGAGAAAATTTATACCGATTGTATTCGAGAGAGATGATGAAGGCAACGTGTGTAAGCCACAGTACTTAAAGGGGCTTTTGCACTTCGATTTATCGTTGCCAGATACTTATGATACTGAGTATCAGAGAATGGTGCGTACACTATATGGGATAGACACATATAAGGAGCCAGAATTAGGAAAACCGCCAGTTTGGTTAGAGGAGATACCTAAAGTGTCATATAAGTCCAGAGTGACAAGCGATTTTTTTCGAGGATCGGCAAGTGAAACCTTAAAGAAAAATAAGTTTGCTGAGAATCTCGAAGAACTTAAAAAATGGATTTTGGAATATGATTATACTAAAAGAGATGTTATTACATCCTATCTTGAGCTAATACCCTTCAGAGACGAATTTCTTATTCTCGTAAAAAGTTCTGAATATGTTCAGGAGGGGTATAAACATATAGCGAAATTCCTAGAAGAATTAATGTATGAAATACGAAGACAGCAAATAAATTATGACAACTTGAAAGTGACGTTTGTGCATGAGTGTTTCATATATTCGGTAGCGTATTATCTTAAAAAGAATGCAAATGAAGCTTTGAGATATCTTCTGAATAAGACATATTTTGCAGGTAGCTCACATTTTAATCAGGACGCTGATAGTTATAACTGCTTTTATTGCTATAACGATGTTTTGAATAAAGCAGTATGTAAAAGAGATGATAAGAATTATTATTGTGGAACTGCAGAACTATGGATTGAAAATATTAATGTAGAGATATGCAATAAAGAGGAATTTATTTCGGGAGATTTGCTTTGTCACAGTGCGTCACTTTTGATTTCAAATTATGATAAAAGCGGGGCATGGTTTCCCTTAACATATGTTTATAATACCGATGAGTATAGGGGATTATTTGCAACTTATTCAAAAAGGTTGGTGTCAAAGGAATATTTGGAAGACATGTTGTTCATTCTTGATTTTGAATCAATTGATGCGTTTAAGAAACAATACAAGAGCGTGGAGGAAAAGTTCCATAATGGAGACTTGAAGGAGTATCGTTATCATAGTTGTTTTGAAACGGCAAAAAATTTCTGGAATTATATGAAGACCGAAGAGTTGGGAACAAGAAATTAGCCTTACTGTGTATAGTATATAGATAATACTAAACAAAACAGGTTATTGGGATGCTAAGTAATAGTTTCGTGCTTGCAATATACTGCAAAAAATCAGATAAACAGAAATAAAACGGATAATAGGGCTAAAACAGATAAGAATAACCTTGATTTTATGCCGTTTATACAAAACGATATCAATGGACATATCGAGATGAAGTGATAATGTATCTTACAGAAAGCCTAGAAACAATGAGTTTCTAGGCTTTTAATTTATAAAATAACAACAGTTTAGCAACAAATTCGATTGTTTTTTTATAAAATGTTAAAAAAAGTAGAGATTCAATCTAGTAATTCGTAAAAAGAGTAGTAAAAATAAAAAGTAGATGAAAGCGGTTAATTTTAAGGTGTAAAGTTTATAGAATAAAGTTTTTTGATGTTTATTTGTAAGATAATAACAGGGAGGCGGAATCAATGGATACTGGACCATATATTTTAGTAGGGATATTAGCTTTAGTGGTAATATTGGTTGTTGGGATTGTCCGTTGGGTAAAAAATCATTAATTAGAGGAAATTTTCTAGAAAGAAAGTAAGGAACTATTATAAGCAATTTAATCGAATAGTTTTTACAGTATTATCGAAAAAAGTAAAGGAGAAGATTAAAATGAGACAATTAAGCGGTATTAGAGTTTTTTTCTCTTTGGTTTTTTAGGGTATATAGCGTTGACGTTGTTTCTTAACCTGTTCTTTGGATTCGAACAATGGAATCGAGAATTTAAATTCATATTCATGTTCTTAATTCTTTGGACGGTATCTATCTTTTTAAACAAGGGTTATTTCGATAAGTTTTTAAGCAAAAAGATTGAATAGAGTATAGACTGGAGATGAGTGTAATGAATCGTATCTTCAAATATCTTATTTCAAGTATAATTATAGGAGTTACCGTATTCTATGCCGTTTATTATACAAAAGGTGAATATAACTATATGGCAATTCCGACAGCTTTCCTTATTAACGGACCAATTTATTTCAGTAGGAAGAAAACCTAGTTTAGTAAGCTAACTTTTAAAAATAAATGGAATAGGCTCTGGAATTTTAGTTCTGGAGCCTTTATTATTGGGATTGAGAGACTGTATTTGAAGGGAGTAGTGGGCATGGACGAGAAGATTGAAATTAAGAAGCAAGATTTCTATGAGATGCAGTAAATATATAAATTAGAATTGTAGAGGTTAGATATGAATAAAAAATTCGAGCAAATGAGTTTAAAAGAGCTTTGGCAACTGTTTCCGATATTTTTAGTCAAACATAATAAAGAGTGGACAAAATGGTATGAAGAAGAAAGAAAATCAATATTATCAGCATTGCCGAGTAAAAGCACAAAAAGAATATCTCATATCGGAAGCACGGCTATATCAGGAATATGGGCGAAAAATATTGTGGATGTATTAGTTGAAGTAAACGACAAGGCGGATTTAGATATTGTTAAAAATATTCTAATAAACAAGGGTTGGCTATGTATGAATACGACTGAAGCCCGCATTACATTAAACAAAGGCTACACAGAACAAGGATTTGCAGAAAGAGTATTTCATCTTCATATTAGAATTGTCGGAGATAATGATGAACTGTATTTTAGAGATTATTTGAATGAGCATAAGGAAATAGGCAAAGAATATGAAGTCTTAAAACTATCGCTTTGGAAAAAATTTGAACATGACAGAGATGGATATACTGAGGCAAAAACAGATTTTATAAGAAAATATACAAATTTAGCAAAAAGTTTATATGGGAAAAGATACTAACCAAATTTTTCATTTGTAAGAAGAGATTAGGATAGTTAGATAATGTTTGATAAAGAAATAATGGCAAAGGCTCTGGAATTTTAGTTCCGGAGCCTTTATTATTGGGGTTGAAAACCTGTATTTGAAGGGAGTAGTTGGCATGGATGAAAAGATTGAAATGAAGAAGCAAGATTTCTATGAGATAATGTATTTAATGGAGAAAATTCTTTATATCGCAGAACGCTCAGGAGCCAGAGAGGATAGCGACAACAACGCGTATTCTTTAGCCATCACCTTTGGAAAAGAGAATGTTGTGCAGGAACTGATATCGTTTCGGAGAAAAATGAATCGCTATTTAGATGAGCAGGGCGAAGCGGAGTTAGAAAAAGTCTTCGAACCAATCGATGACATCACCGTTCCCTATGGCCTAACGCTCGAAGCCTTACGAAAAGAGCTCGAACCATACTTGCCGAAGAGGGTTGAGGGATAGACAAGTTAGTACATCATAAAACTTCATACAATAAGATGGAAGAGTCAAGTATTTTTTTATCCTTCTTTTGTTTTTAATTTAATATAAAAAAATCGATATTGATTGTTATTTTTGTGAATGTGTAAAATAGGAATAAGGTTAAATAAATCACGCTAATTATCAATCTAAAATATAAAAAAATGTTTATAAAAAGAGGGAAATAGATGGGAAATGAAGGGTTTAATTTTTCTTGAAATTGATGAAAATATTCAAAGAAGAAAAAAATTGAAGAGTTTAAAGAAGAACTGAGTGATATTAACAACAGTGTTGAAGATATAATTAATAAACATCTTCTGTCTGGAACTCCATATATTTTTCTCAGATGATAATAATAAGTTTTTTTGCTTTAAAAAAAGATATTGCTAATTTTTTTGAAGTTAACCAAACTAAGGTATATGTAATTGGTTCAGCAAAGCTAGGTTTTAGTATTGCACCTAGAAAAAGATATAAACCTTTTAATTTGGACTCAGATATAGATGTTGCGATTATAGATGAAACTACTTTTTATACGTTATTGGAAAAAAAGTTATACCAATTTAATATAGAGATAAGAGCTAAAAAGTATCAATGATGAAAAAAATTTACAGAGAATTTTTTTAGAATATTTTTTTAAAGGATGGCTTAGACCGGATAAATTTCCAAGTACGATGAATGAGAAGAAAGATTGGTTTGATTTTTTTCAATCATTACAAAAAAATATAAATATAAGATTGCTGCAGGTATTTACTATGATGAAGAGGTGTTTATTGGATATAATAAAAAAACAACTTAGAAAGTATAAGAGGGAAATTTGTGATGAATAAAAAAATATTAAATGGGATTAGTACTAATGAAAGAATTGTCAATTTATTTAATAAAATAAAAAAATAAAGAGTATATACTACAACCTGATTTTTCAAAGAAAATTAGTTTGGAATGCTGATCATAAAGAGAAATTCATCCAAACGATATTATTAGGATTTCCATTTCCAGAAATATATATCGCTGATGGAGAAATGAATTTAGATGAAATGAGAAAAGAAACACTAATTGTAGATGGTCAACAGAGGCTAGATACTATTTATCACTATATAACCGGAGAAATCGATTTAAAAATATAGAACAATAAAAAAATACGAAGAATTAACAAAAGAAGAGAAGGAAGAGTTTTTAAACTATAATGTTATTGTACGAGATTTGAAGAATGCAACACGGGAAGAGGTTAAAGAAATCTTTAAACGCATTAATTCAGTTAGTTATGCACTTAATTCAATGGAAATTAATAACGCTTTGTATAATGGGGAGTTTATTGAAACCGCAAAAAAAGAATATGTAAATTAAAAATCTATGGAGAATATTAATATTTTTGGAGATACTGCAGTATCCAGAATGAGGGATATTGAATTTATCCTTGTTATTATGACTACTATAGAGTTAGGAACATATTTTACAGGGAATAAAGAAGTAGAAGAATTTATTAAAAGGTATGATGATGAGTATCCTGGTAAAACCAATATGGTAAGTCGATTGGATATGATTTTTGATTATATAAATGATTTGAATGTTAATGTAGATTCAATTTGGAAATCAAAAAATGCGATTTTCACTTTAATATGTGAGCTAGCTAAACTTCAAGACTTACCTCCCAAAGACCAAGTAATGAGAGCTTTAGAGGATATCGAAAATAAAATTAAAGGACCTGAAGTGTCGGAAGAAGAATATAATTCATTCTATATGGCATTGTATCAGGGAACAGCTAGTAAAAAAGCAAGAATGATAAGAGGTCGATTGCTTGAGCAATATTTATTAGGAAAAAAATGATGTCACATAGTAGTTTGTTGCTTTGAAGATGGCTTAGGCAACAACCCTTTTCGTATATAATATTGCGCATGTAATAAGAATATGTGATATTTTGTTTCTTCGAGCAATGAGAATATAGGACTTTATTTATTCAAGCACATAACTTGTACAATAAGTTATGTGCTTTTTCTGTGTCTACTATCTCGCCTCTCTAAAAAATGATGCCATCCTGTCTGGACCATTGTTAGGATCTTCCAATATGAATCACCAAAATAAAGAATCTACAAAAGTCAGTCGTAACAACGGCTGGCTTATTTGTGGTTTTACAGTGTTTTTTCGGGCAAGCCGTTTGCTATCCACCCGCTCCTAATCGTATACTAACGTTGTACAACCATTAAGGAGGCTTTTTATGTTTTTATCGGAAGAGTTATTACAAGAAATTCATGAGCGTGCACCGCGTTATGACAAAGAGAATGCGTGGCCTGCGGAAGACTATGCAGCGCTAAAAGAAGCGGGATACTTGAAGGCGTTCGTGCCAAAAGAGTACGGCGGATTCGGTCTCACGTTGAAAGAGATCGCGCAAGAACAAACACGTCTTGCGATGGCAGCTCCAGGGACTGCGCTTGGGGTGAACATGCACCAAATTATTGTCGGCCTTGGTAAGCACATGGTTCGTTTTGGCAACAAGAAGGGGGGAACAAATCCTTCGCGATGCTGCAGAAGGCAAGTTGTTGGCGTTTGGGATTTCTGAACCTTCGAATGACCGCGTGTTATTCGGTTCGATTTCTGAGGCTCGTCCGGAAGATGGCGGCGCGTATCGTTTCTACGGCAAGAAAGTCTTCTTATCAATGGGAAAATATTGCGACAAGTTAGTTTCATTTGGGCAAGATAATACAGGCGAGTCACCACTTTCAGTTTTCGCGTATTTAACACCAGACCAAGAAACGTTCATCGTAAAAGAAGACTGGGATACAATGGGCATGCGTGCGACGCAATCAAATAGCGTGGAGTTGAAAGGCATCTTCGCAGCAGAAGAGCAAATCCTCACAAAAGTCGCTCCTGGACCAAGCTTTGATCCAGTGGTATTCGGTATTTTTGCGTACTTCGAAATTTTACTAGCGGCAACGTACTTCGGTATTGGGAAACGTGCGCTAGAAATCGGGGTTGAGACAGTGAAGAAACGTCACTCTGTATCGAATGATGCGCCTTATGCTAACGATAAAAACATTCGCTGGAGAATTGCAGAAGCGGCGATTATGCTAGACGGCATTCAACCGCAGATTAACGAGTTGAGCGATACGCTAGAAGCAAGCACGGAATACAGCTTTATCTGGTTGCCTCGCTTGTCTTCGATTAAGAACCGTTCAGTGGAAGTATCGAAGAAGGCCGTGGAAGAAATCGTTCGTGCAAGCGGCGGAAGTTCATACTTCAACCGTACAGAATTATCTCGTTTATACCGCGACGTGTTGGCTGGTTTGTTCCAACCAAGTGACCAAGAGTCATTGCATGATGCGTGGGCGAATATTCTCTTAGGGCCGATCCAATAATTTCATTTATATAGTAGAAAAGCTCGCTTGCGTAGTGCAGGCGAGCTTCTTTGTTTAGTTGAAAAACCGAAATGTAACATATAAGTTACGTAACTTTTATGTTACATTTTGCTTTTTTAGAAATACGTTTTAACAAGTTGGAGTTCTGCTTCGTTCAACTCTCGGTATTCTCCAGGTTCTAAAGCCTCGTCTAGCACGAACTCTCCAAAGCGAATCCGTTTAAGATACGTCACTTTCACGCCAACACATAAAAACATCTTCTTCACTTGGTGGAATTTCCCTTCAGAGATTGTGACGGTCGCACGGCTGAAGCTGTCGCTACTTTCTAGTATCGTAAGCGTGCTTGGTTTACATTGGTATCCACCGTGAAAGGTGACGCCGCGTTTGAAGGTTTCTACAGCATCCTCGTCAAGCGGACCATTGACTTCCACATAATATTCTTTCTCGATATGTTGGTCGGGGTTCAGCATGCGGTACCCCAGCGGACCATTATTCGTCACGAGCAGCAATCCTTCAGTATCCCCATCGAGTCGTCCGAGCGGGTAGAGACCTTCGACGTTCTCCTTTGCGAAGAGGTCGATGACGGTTGTATGTTCCTTATCGGTCGTAGCGGAGATGACGCCCTGAGGTTTGTTGAGCATATAGTACTTCTGGCTATCGTCGTGAATCCGCGTCCCGTTCACCGTGATGACTTGCAAGGACGCATCGACATTGTTGCTGACATGAGTGGCCGGTACTCCATCGATTAAGACGGCTTCGTTCTTGATAAGTTTCTTCATTTCGCGGCGGCTCAGCACCAGATGTTTCATTAATAGATGTTCGAGTCTCATAGGCCCTCCTTAAAGTCGTTTTCTCGATTAAATAATAGAGTACCGCAATTTGATTGCGGAAGTCTAGTGAATCAAGGTTTTCAAGTCGCTTAGGGCGATTAAATAATCGGGAAATGATTTCATTCCCCACCAAAACCCCACTAAGATTTATTCTTGATGGGGTTTATTTATAACCATCAAGGATTAGATTTCGAAGTAAACCAATTTGCAATAATGAAAAGAGGAAATCAGTGTTTTTCTGCCACTTCTTTTTATATGATAGTTTTGTCATTGTCAATTAAAAGTATCAAGGAGAAGATTCTAAAATAATTATTTTTCTTCATCAAACTGAATTATAAATATTGTCTTTGTGTTAAAATAATCATAAATAACGTTTAGATAAAATCCTAACTTTGATTATAGTTATAGGAGGATGATAGAGTGGAATTAAGTTATCGTGGTAGTGGTTCTGTAGAATTGGAAGCACAAAAAAGAGAATGCCATCTTTATATGAACGAAGATAACGGTGGCGTATTACTTGAAATAGTGATTAATGATGCTTTTTCTAGTACACTGGAGTTGCCAGATATAATCACTGAGTTAAAAGTTGAATTATCAAATGGAGCAAGGTTTATTTTATTAGACGCTTACCGCTCAAAAGGAGTTTCTAGTAATGTTTCATATGGAACTTCAATTTTTTCTTATGGAGCAAAATATTATATTACTGGATTTGCTAATATTGAACACTTTCGGAACGAATTTAAAAGTGTATTTTTTGAAATTAGTGGTGTTATGAGATGGGGAGGGAAATTGGCCTATTCAATAGAAAAAGATTATAGTGTAAAAAATAATTACAATGACGAAACATTAATTTACGAAAATGATGAGGTAAAGATTAAGTACCATGTCAAAGGAACTATGCTTCCTGTTCATGAAATGGAATTATTTAAGGATAAAATTGAACTTAACCAGAGAACCCTACTTGAAATAGAGTTTATTCATGAGACTACTCTAGACAGTTTTTTTAATATGTTCGAAAAAATTAAAAGGTTGATTGAGCTGACCCTTATAGAAAAAATAGTTGTTCATAAGATTCAAGGTTATTCAGACTTAGAATTTGATGTGTATAACGGAGACAAGTTTCCTAGAACATTAGATATTATAAGTCCGATTATTATTAGCAAAAGAATGGAAAGTAATTATTATGGAACGCATCTATTGAAGATTTTTCAATTAAAGGATTTATTGGAAAATAACAGTGTTCAGAATTATTTTAATTCTTATGAAATGTTAAAACCAGTAATAGAACTCTATATAGAGTTACTCTATACAAAAAGTATTTCTCCTGTTAGGTTATTTTTGAATATTGTACAGGCGCTAGAGACATATCATTCAAGATTTAAGGCAAATACAATGGAAGAATTTAAAAAAAGAGTAAAGACCCTAACATATGGTCGAACAGACGACTTGGGAAAGTTTTTTTAATTGCTAAATCTAAAAAAATTTTTATTACCTTAGAAAGCAGAATAGCTGATTTACTTATAGCAGATTATCAAATATATATTGATACTGGTGATATTAATCATTTTGATTTTTCCAAATGTTATTGCCAGTACCAGAAACTACTACATTCATTACGATGAATCGATTAAAAAGAGAAGTAGAGTTCTAACTGAGGAAGAATTGATAACTTATAATATTTGTCTATTAATTATACTAGATTACTATATTTACTCTGAATTAGGATTTTCAAACCATCAAAAAAATTAAAAAGAAAAAAATTGGTTGATAGATGGGGAAATATAAGTATAAAACTATCAATAAAGAAAGCATTCGAAGAGAGGCAACCGTGACGAGAAACAAAGTCCTTCGAATAATTTTTTTACAGATAATTATTTACAATTCATTGATTGAGGAAGAAATAAAAGCACACGATTAAAAACTTACAAAAAAACAGCTCCATAAATTTATAGAGCTGTTTTTTCATTCATACATTTATTGAAAGCCTTGTTTAGAAAAATTATATTTTTAGCAAAATTCTATTTCGAATATTATTTAAAGCTTCATATTCATTAGTTAGTAAACAGTGATTTTGTTCAATAGCAGAGCTGAAATCACCAATATGCTGTGATTTTATAATAAGTTCTTTTATAACTCTTATACAATTATTTTCAAAAATCGAGTAGTTATTCGTTGACGTCTCTTTCTTCCTGTGTTAAATTATTAAACGTTGTTACGCGAGATGCACAGTCATCGAATCATATTTCTTGCATTGAAAATATGAGCGTGATAAGATATCAAAGTTGTTGAAAAACAACGATTGACCTTTGAAAACTGAACAAAGAAGACAAACCAAATGTGTAGGGACTTCATCTTAGGATGAAGAAACAACAATTTCTTATCTCTTAAAGAGATACAATAAGTCAGTAATTAAAATGAGCTTTTCAAAGCTCATGAAAATTCAAATTTTTCATGAGAGTTTGATCCTGGCTCAGGACGAACGCTGGCGGCGTGCCTAATACATGCAAGTCGAACGAGAGCGACCGGTGCTTGCACTGGTCAATCTAGTGGCGAACGGGTGAGTAACACGTGGGTAACCTGCCCATCAGAGGGGGATAACATTCGGAAACGGATGCTAAAACCGCATAGGTCTTCGAACCGCATGGTTTGAAGAGGAAAAGAGGCGTAAGCTTCTGCTGATGGATGGACCCGCGGTGCATTAGCTAGTTGGTGAGGTAACGGCTCACCAAGGCCGTGATGCATAGCCGACCTGAGAGGGTGATCGGCCACATTGGGACTGAGACACGGCCCAAACTCCTACGGGAGGCAGCAGTAGGGAATCTTCCGCAATGGACGCAAGTCTGACGGAGCAACGCCGCGTGAGTGAAGAAGGTTTTCGGATCGTAAAACTCTGTTGTTAGAGAAGAACAAGTGCTAGAGTAACTGTTAGCACCTTGACGGTATCTAACCAGAAAGCCACGGCTAACTACGTGCCAGCAGCCGCGGTAATACGTAGGTGGCAAGCGTTGTCCGGATTTATTGGGCGTAAAGCGAGCGCAGGCGGTTCCTTAAGTCTGATGTGAAAGCCCCCGGCTCAACCGGGGAGGGTCATTGGAAACTGGGGAACTTGAGTGCAGAAGAGGAGAGTGGAATTCCATGTGTAGCGGTGAAATGCGTAGATATATGGAGGAACACCAGTGGCGAAGGCGACTCTCTGGTCTGTAACTGACGCTGAGGCTCGAAAGCGTGGGTAGCAAACAGGATTAGATACCCTGGTAGTCCACGCCGTAAACGATGAGTGCTAAGTGTTGGAGGGTTTCCGCCCTTCAGTGCTGCAGTTAACGCATTAAGCACTCCGCCTGGGGAGTACGACCGCAAGGTTGAAACTCAAAGGAATTGACGGGGACCCGCACAAGCGGTGGAGCATGTGGTTTAATTCGAAGCAACGCGAAGAACCTTACCAAGTCTTGACATCCTTTGACCACTCTAGAGATAGAGCTTTTCCCTTCGGGGACAAAGTGACAGGTGGTGCATGGTTGTCGTCAGCTCGTGTCGTGAGATGTTGGGTTAAGTCCCGCAACGAGCGCAACCCTTATTACTAGTTGCCAGCATTGAGTTGGGCACTCTAGTGAGACTGCCGGTGACAAACCGGAGGAAGGTGGGGATGACGTCAAATCATCATGCCCCTTATGACTTGGGCTACACACGTGCTACAATGGATGGTACAACGAGCAGCGAACTCGCGAGGGTAAGCGAATCTCTTAAAGCCATTCTCAGTTCGGATTGTAGGCTGCAACTCGCCTACATGAAGCCGGAATCGCTAGTAATCGCGGATCAGCACGCCGCGGTGAATACGTTCCCGGGTCTTGTACACACCGCCCGTCACACCACGAGAGTTTGTAACACCCAAAGTCGGTGAGGTAACCTTTTGGAGCCAGCCGCCTAAGGTGGAATAGATGATTGGGGGTGAAGTCGTAACAAGGTAGCCGTATCGGAAGGTGCGGCTGGATCACCTCCTTTCTAAGGATAAACCAGAATGTCGAAAGACGTTCTAGGTAATACGGAACCCTACAGGGTTTAGACTTCTTTGTTTAGTTTTGAGAGGTTCATCTCTCAATTTTGTTCTTTGAAAACTGAATACTATATCACAACAAATAACCAATTAATTTACCGAGAGTTAGAGTAACATCTAACGAAAAGAGTTTTTTAACAAAACGCAACGCTATGCGACATTTAACCAACGGTTAAGTGAATAAGGGCGCACGGTGGATGCCTTGGTACTAGGAGCCGAAGAAGGACGGAACTAACACCGATATGCTTTGGGGAGCTGTAAGTAAGCTAAGATCCAAAGATTTCCGAATGGGGGAACCCAACACCTTTCATAGGGTGTTACCAATGAGTGAATACATAGCTCATTAGGAGGTACACGCAGGGAACTGAAACATCTCATTACCTGCAGGAAGAGAAAGAAAAATCGATTCCCTGAGTAGCGGCGAGCGAAACGGGAGGAGCCCAAACCAACGAGCTTGCTTGTTGGGGTTGTAGGACTAGAACGTGAGAAGAAATCAAGATAGCAGAAGTGGTCTGGAAAGGCCCATCAAAGAAGGTGACAATCCTGTACGCGACATCTTGATGAACTCTACTAGCATCCTGAGTACGGCGGGACACGAGGAATCCCGTCGGAATCCGCCAGGACCATCTGGCAAGGCTAAATACTACCTAGTGACCGATAGTGAACCAGTACCGTGAGGGAAAGGTGAAAAGAACCCCGGGAGGGGAGTGAAAGAGTACCTGAAACCGTGTGCTTACAAGTAGTCAGAGCCCGTTAATGGGTGATGGCGTGCCTTTTGTAGAATGAACCGGCGAGTTACGTTTACATGCGAGGTTAAGATGAAGAGTCGGAGCCGTAGCGAAAGCGAGTCTGAATAGGGCGCATGTAGTATGTGGACGTAGACCCGAAACCAAGTGATCTACCCATGTCCAGGTTGAAGGTGCGGTAAAACGCACTGGAGGACCGAACCAGGGCACGTTGAAAAGTGCTTGGATGAGGTGTGGGTAGCGGAGAAATTCCAATCGAACTTGGAGATAGCTGGTTCTCTCCGAAATAGCTTTAGGGCTAGCCTCGGAATCAAGAATCGTGGAGGTAGAGCACTGTTTGGACTAGGGGCCCATCTCGGGTTACCGAATTCAGATAAACTCCGAATGCCATGTATTTATATCCGGGAGTCAGACTGCGAGTGATAAGATCCGTAGTCGAAAAGGGAAACAGCCCAGACCACCAGCTAAGGTCCCAAAATATCTGTTAAGTGGAAAAGGATGTGGGGTTGCACAGACAACTAGGATGTTGGCTTAGAAGCAGCCATCATTCAAAGAGTGCGTAATAGCTCACTAGTCGAGTGACCCTGCGCCGAAAATGTAACGGGGCTAAACAGATTACCGAAGCTGTGGATTGGACCTTATGGTCCAGTGGTAGGAGAGCGTTCTAAGGGCGGTGAAGCATGATCGTAAGGACATGTGGAGCGCTTAGAAGTGAGAATGCCGGTATGAGTAGCGAAAGACGGGTGAGAATCCCGTCCACCGAATAACTAAGGTTTCCTGGGGAAGGCTCGTCCTCCCAGGGTTAGTCGGGACCTAAGGCGAGGCCGATAGGCGTAGTCGATGGACAACAGGTTGATATTCCTGTACTTCTATAAATCGTTTGAGCAATGGAGGGACGCAGGAGGCTAAGAAAAGCGTACGACTGGAAGTGTACGTCCAAGCAGTGAGTCGGCTGATGAGTCAAATGCTTATCACGGATGCGACAAGCTGTGACGGGGAGGGAAGTTTAGTACCGAAGTTTCTGATGTCACACTGCCGAGAAAAGCTTCTAGCAAGATTTATAGGACCCGTACCGCAAACCGACACAGGTAGTTGAGGAGAGAATCCTAAGGTGAGCGAGCGAACTCTCGTTAAGGAACTCGGCAAAATGACCCCGTAACTTCGGGAGAAGGGGTGCTGGTAGCAATACCAGCCGCAGTGAATAGGCCCAGGCGACTGTTTATCAAAAACACAGGTCTCTGCAAAATCGAAAGATGACGTATAGGGGCTGACGCCTGCCCGGTGCTGGAAGGTTAAGAGGAGAGGTTAGCGCAAGCGAAGCTTTGAATTGAAGCCCCAGTAAACGGCGGCCGTAACTATAACGGTCCTAAGGTAGCGAAATTCCTTGTCGGGTAAGTTCCGACCCGCACGAAAAGGCGTAACGATCTGGGCACTGTCTCAACGAGAGACTCGGTGAAATTATAGTACCTGTGAAGATGCAGGTTACCCGCGACAGGACGGAAAGACCCCATGGAGCTTTACTGTAGTTTGATATTGAGTGTTTGTGTCACATGTACAGGATAGGTAGGAGCTGAAGAATCCGGGACGCCAGTTTCGGAGGAGGCAACGGTGGGATACTACCCTTGTGACATGACCACTCTAACCCGCACCCCTAACCGGGGTGGGAGACAGTGTCAGACGGGCAGTTTGACTGGGGCGGTCGCCTCCCTAAAAGTGTAACGGAGGCGCCCAAAGGTTCCCTCAGAATGGTTGGAAATCATTCGTAGAGTGTAAAGGCAGAAGGGAGCTTGACTGCGAGACCTACAAGTCGAGCAGGGACGAAAGTCGGGCTTAGTGATCCGGTGGTTCCGTATGGAAGGGCCATCGCTCAACGGATAAAAGCTACCCTGGGGATAACAGGCTTATCTCCCCCAAGAGTTCACATCGACGGGGAGGTTTGGCACCTCGATGTCGGCTCATCGCATCCTGGGGCTGAAGTCGGTCCCAAGGGTTGGGCTGTTCGCCCATTAAAGCGGTACGCGAGCTGGGTTCAGAACGTCGTGAGACAGTTCGGTCCCTATCCGTCGCGGGCGTTGGAAATTTGAGAGGAGCTGTCCTTAGTACGAGAGGACCGGGATGGACACACCGCTGGTGTACCAGTTGTTCTGCCAAGAGCATCGCTGGGTAGCTATGTGTGGACGGGATAAACGCTGAAAGCATCTAAGCGTGAAGCCCCCCTCGAGATGAGATTTCCCATCATTTTTAAATGAGTAAGACCCCTGAGAGACGATCAGGTAGATAGGCTAGAAGTGGAAGTGCCGCGAGGCATGGAGCGGACTAGTACTAATCGGTCGAGGACTTAACCACGAGTTGTATAGCTGGTAGATTGATGGAGTTGGATATAGATTCAGTTTTGAAAGAACGAAAGTTTTTTCAGAAAATAAAGTGTGGTGACGATGGCAAGAAGGATACACCTGTTCCCATCTCGAACACAGAAGTTAAGCTTCTTAGCGCCGATAGTAGTTGGGGGTTTCTCCCTGCGAGGGTAGGACGTTGCCACGCAAACTGTGTAAGCTGGGCCTAGTGCCCAGCTTATTTTGTAGCTATTTTTTTCTAATATTTTTATTTTTAAGAGAATTTTTCGTAGGAAGTTTGCTATAATGAAAACGGATGATAAGGAGGAGGTAAAATCATGAAATGGATTAAAAGTACAGTATTAATAGCGTTTCTATGCGTTTTATCTGCTTGTGGAAATGGCTTATCAACAGAGGCAGTCCAAGACCAAATCGTAAGTTCTGAAGAGTCGGTTTCCAATTATCATATTACCGTGAAGCAATCGGACTATAAGGAAGGGTCGAAAACACCTAGTGCACAAACGGTGGCAAGTGCTAGCGCGTGGAAAGACGGCACAGGATACGGCTCGAAAATCGATAAAAATGCGGGTAAGGTCACGAATCAACTCGAAGTGATTGCGGATGCCAATGTTGGGTTTATTCGATACTATCAAGACAAGTGGGAACAAACCATCACGGCAGCCTCGAGTCTTCAAAATACGGTGGTTTTCCCTTATGCAAAGGTGATTCAATTAACGAAGGAAATCCATCAAGAGGTTCCATGGAAGAAGACTTTCTCTGGATATGAGAAGGCTTATACAGGAAACGACGAATCGATTCGTAAGGCATTGACATCGGTTCTTGGAATCGCGACGACGGATACGTCAAAAGTCGAGTTGAAAATTAAGACAGATGGCGCTGGAAATCTGATTACAAATGTTGAAATCAAGGTAACGGATGAAGGCGAACAAATGCGTAAAGAATACTCTATCGCGTACTTACAATTTAATGAACAACAAAGAAAGCTTTGCCGCAATAAGGGCGAAGCTTTTTTCGTAAAATAAACCGCTATGACTACAAAAAAAGGCGCTTTTTTGTTACAATAGAAAAGAACAAAATATTGCGAGAAATGAAGAACATTTTGTAGACATGCGAGAGGGAGAATGCTTGCATTCTCCCTTTTTTATAACAAGAAAACATGGAGGAAGAATATGGGACGTGTGATATCCGTTGCCAACCAAAAAGGTGGAGTTGGTAAGACAACTTCGACAGTGAGTTTGGCTGCAGCACTTGCCGTTCATGGCAAAAAAGTATTGATTATTGATAGTGACCCTCAAGGAAATGCGACGAGTGGTCTTGGCGTGCAAAAAGGAGAGCTAGAACAAGATGTCTATGATGTTTTAGTGAACCAAGTACCAATGGCTGATGTGATTGTACCGACAACGCGCGAAAACTTGATGATTGCTCCTTCTACAATTCAGTTAGCGGGTGCCGAAATCGAGTTGACGAGTCAACCACGTCGTGAACAACGCTTGAAGGAAGCCGTGAAGAAGATTAAAGACGACTACGATTATATCTTTATCGACTGTCCACCTTCACTAGGGCATTTGACAATGAATGCTTTTACGGCCAGCGACACGGTCTTAATCCCTGTGCAATGTGAATACTATGCGCTTGAAGGGTTGTCACAGCTCATGAACACGATCACGATGGTTCGCAAGCACTTCAATCCGCACTTGAAGATTGAGGGCGTTCTTTTAACGATGTACGATGCGCGTACGAACTTAGGGAACGAAGTGAAAGACGATGTGATTAAGTATTTCCGTGAAAAAGTATATAAAACGATTATTCCTCGAAACGTACGTCTATCTGAAGCGCCAAGTTACGGACAAGCGATTGTCGACTACGATCCAAGATCTCGCGGTGCTGAAGTGTACATGGAGTTAGCAAAGGAAGTGTTGGCACATGAGTAAAAATCAAAAAGGGAAAAGGTCTTGGACGCGGTATTGATGCGCTTTTTATGAATGACTTGGATACCATCGATGCGCTAGAGCAAGTTCAAGATACAGAACAAATTCAACAAATTGCCGTTGCAGAAATTCGTCCAAACCCATACCAACCTCGTAAAGAGTTTGATGAAGAGGGATTGGAAGAATTAGCAGAATCGATTCGTCAAAATGGAGTCTTCCAACCAATCATCGTTCGTAAGTCTAAAAATTAAAGGATACGAGCTTGTGGCTGGGGAACGTCGCTTGCGTGCGTCTAAATTAGCCGAGAAAGAAACGATTCCGGCCATCGTACGTGACTACTCTGAAGAAACCATGATTCAAATCGCGGTTGTCGAAAACTTACAACGTGAGAATTTGAAACCATTAGATGAAGCCATGGCATACCGTACGTTGATGGATTCGTTGAAATTAAAACAAGAAGAAGTCGCAAACCGTGTCGGCAAGAGCCGTTCATATGTAGCAAACTTCTTACGTTTATTAACGTTGCCACAACCTGTGCAAGAACTCGTTCAAAGCGGAGAGTTGTCTGCAGGACATGCACGTACATTGCTTGGATTAAAAGACCAAACGAAAATCTTACCAGTCGCTAAAAAAGCGGTGAAGGAAGGTTTGACGGTTCGCGCGTTGGAACAACTCGTTCAATCGATTAATGAACCAGTGAAGAAGGTTGCCAAAAAAGTAGCGAAACCGAAAAAATCAATGTATATCATTGAATCTGAAGAACGCTTGATGGATAAATTCGGAACAAGCGTGCAAATCGTCGAAAAAGGCGAGCGTGGAAAAATCGAGATTGAATACCTTTCTCAAAAGGATTTAACACGTATTTTAGAAGTATTAGAAATCGAATTAGACGATTAAAAAGGAGTCTGTATGAAAGCAGGAACAACGTATCAATTACACGATCATGTGGAAATGAAAAAGCCGCATGCGTGCCAAACGAATTCCTGGGAAATCATCCGTATGGGGATGGACATTCGTATCAAGTGTGATCACTGTGGTCAAATGGTCCTAATGCCAAGACGGGAATTCGAGAAGAAGATGAAAAAGGTGACGATTTCTGTTGCCGAAGAAAACAAATAAAGAAAGAGTGTGACAAATGGCCTTAACAGCTGGAATCGTCGGCTTACCAAACGTTGGGAAGTCAACATTATTTAATGCAATTACAAAAAGCAGGGGTCGAAGCAGCGAACTATCCGTTTGCGACGATTGACCCAAACGTCGGAGTGGTAGAAGTACCAGACCTTCGTTTGCAAAAACTAACAGAATTAGTCAAACCAAAGAAAACTGTCCCAACGACATTTGAATTTACAGATATCGCGGGAATCGTTAAAGGGGCAAGCCGCGGGGAAGGTCTTGGAAATAAATTCCTAAGCCATATCCGTCAAGTAGATGCGATTTGCCAAGTAGTTCGTTGTTTTGAAGACGAAAATATTACACACGTGGCTGGGAAAGTTGACCCAATCGCCGACATCGAAACGATCAACCTAGAATTAGTGTTGGCCGACCTTGAGTCAGTGGACAAACGTATTGCTCGTGTGGCAAAAATTGCGAAAACAAAAGATAAAGACGCGGTTGCAGAACTAGTCGTCTTAGAAAAAATTAAACCTGTGTTAGAAGAAGGAAAATTAGCCCGTACGATTGAATTCACAGACGAAGAACTTCCAATCGTGAAAGGCTTATTCCTTTTAACAACAAAACCAATGCTTTACATCGCAAACATCTCTGAAGATGACGTGATGGAAGGTGGGCATAACCAATATGTGCAATTAGTAGAAGACTATGCTGCAAAAGAAGATGCAGAAGTCGTTGTGATTTGTGCGAAAATCGAAGAAGAGGTAGCCGAATTAGAGGAAGAAGAAAAACAAGCCTTCTTAGAAGAAATGGGGATTGAAATCTCAGGGTTAGATATCTTAATCCAAAAAGCATACCACTTATTAGGATTAGCGACTTACTTTACAGCGGGTGAACAAGAAGTGCGCGCGTGGACATTCCGCCGTGGTATGAAAGCTCCGCAATGTGCGGGAATCATCCACTCAGACTTCGAGCGTGGATTTATCCGTGCCGAAACAGTAGCCTATGCAGACCTACTTGAATACGGTAGTATGACGGCTGCGAAAGAAAACGGAAAAGTTCGTCAAGAAGGTAAAGAGTATGTTGTGCAAGATGGCGACGTAATGCTCTTTAGATTTAATGTATAAGGTTATCGGAGGATTGTAGCATGTCAGAACAAAACGTACAAGAAGAAGTAGTGTCACTAGACGCTCTAAAAGCAGAATTAACAAATAAAAATGAACAATATATTTATCAATTGGAAAAAGGTCTAAAAGAGGCTGGATTTGATGAAGCAAAGATTGAAAAAGAATTATCAGTAATGCTTCCAGAAATCGTTGAAAAACAAAAAGCAGGGGTAACAGCTCGTCAATTGTTCGGTACGGTAACAGAACGCGTTCAATCAATCGTAGCAGGGCCTGTAAAAGACCCAAATGCAAAATCACCAGACTGGCAAATTGCCCTTGATGGCGGATTATTGGTTGGAGGGCTCTTCGCATTAGTAACAGGAGTTACGTTAATGTTAAGCTCAGAAGCTCAAGCAATGGGATTATTTACACTGTTGATTAACTTTATTGCAGGAGCATTTGTAATGCTTGCGATTTCTAAAAATGCACCGAAATTTGATAATCCAAAAGGCCAACGTGGCTACATTCGTTATTTAGTCGTAAGTACTGTAGCGATGATGGCTTGGTTACTTTTAGTGGTGGTCAGTCAACAATACATTCCATCAGTGATTAACTTTGTGATGAGTTACGAGTGGTACTTACTCATCGGGGCTGCGGCTCTTTTTGGTAAATTCTACTTGAAGAAGAAATTAAATATTGTCGGATCAGTAATGTAAGAAACGAAAACAATCTGTGTGACGGTGACGGCGAAGTGCTTCGTGGAAGTCGGCAGTCATCGCACACTTCTTTTATAGAGGTGAGCATATGAAACAAATGAAACGTTGGATTATCGCGTTTTTTTGTTAGGATTAGTTGCCTTTTTGGGACTCGGTACTACGGTTGATGCGAGAAGTTTAGTCGTTGATAAGTATGATATCGAAGCAAATATTTTTAGAAAAATGGGGACGTTCAGTTCTTCGAAACGATTACCTTCCAATCCGATGGTGCGTATAACGGGGTCTTTTACAACTTGGATTACTCTGGTTTTGGAAAACCAACAGATGTCAATGCGTATTTAGAAACAAACGAAGGACGTCTGTTAATGAACCAGGAGAATACTGGGAAAAAGGGAACGTATCAATTAACGGACAGTGGTTCGAAGATTCAGTTCAAAGTATATTTCCCATTCTCGAATTCAAAATTAAAAGTGACGTTCCAATATACCGTTCCAAAACTCATTACGAACTACTTAGATACGGCCGAATTAAACCGTAAAGTAGTCGGGAAAGAATGGGAAATTGACCAACGCAATATTACGGTGAAGGTGAATATCCCTGGAACAGCTTCAAGAGAAACGCTTCGTGCATGGGGACATGGCGCAGGTCAAAACGGGAATGTAAAAATTGCTGATGATTACCGTTCTGTAACCTTGACGGCTCCGGAAAATAAAAGTGGTGACTTTGTGGAAGTCCATATGCTTTTCCCACAAACATTGACACATGCGAATACAAATGTGAAAAACGAAAAAGCGTTTGACCGTATCGTAGCCGAAGAGGAAAAGCTCATCAATGAAGATAAAGCTCTTAAAAACACAGGCTTCATCGGAATGATTGTAGGGTGGGTTCTACTTGCTTTAAATACAGTTTATGCCTTTGCGACAGGATTCTTTGCGAATCGTAAGCGTCTTGCTCAGGTGCAACATATTCCAGATCATCTCTATGAACTTCCTGAAGATATTACACCAGCCGTCATGAATCAGGCGGTCTATGGAAAAACAGATATGAAAGACTTTAGTGCAACAGTGATGGACCTTGTTCGTAAGAAAGTCTTGAAATTATCCGATACTGAGCCATATACAATTACGCTTGTGGGTGATACGAAAGGAATGCTTCGCCATGAAAAATTAGCGGTTCATTTACTCTTTGATATCGTTGGGGGTACAAGAAAAACGATTGAACTGGAAGAAGTGAAGAAGTATGCGAAAAATAATTCAACGACGTACTACAATGAATGTCAAAAATGGATGGGTGCTGTCGATACAGTCGCTGAGAAATACCGCGTCACACGGTTTGGCAAAGATGAACCTCAAGGACGTAGCGGATTCCCAGGGTGCTTACTCGTCATTGTCGGTGCTCTAACAATTGGAGCAGCCTTCTTAACGAAGAATTTGAATTATTTACTATGGACGATTGGAGGCTTATTCCTTCTCGTTGGACCATTAACACTTATCGGTACAGGAATTTTTGCCAACCGTCGTTCTCTTGAAGGGGAATTACGTTATCGTAAATGGCAAGCCTTTAAACAAATGCTAAAAGATCTCTCACCAATGAAGCGGATCGAAGATTTACCAAGTATTCAACTGTGGGATCACTTCCTTGTTTATGCCATCTCTTTAGGTGTGGCTGAACACGTGATTAAAGTGTTGAAGAAATTAATACCAGACCAATTACCAAGTAGTGTGTTCTATTCAAATCAAAACGGAACGATTTACTATCCTGTTTCTGATTTTAATAAGGCATTTACAAGCTCATATAACACTGCGAATTCTTCTGTCAACGGAAGTAGCAACTCTGGTGGGTTCGGCGGAGGCTTCTCTGGCGGATCGAGTGGTGGTAGTGGTGGAGGATCCGGCGGTGGCGGATTCTAATCAAAGGAGAATTTATGTTAAACGAAATGATGCACAGACCAGTTGTCAAACCGGAACTGGTCGAGTACATGCGCTCAAGTCAACGCCGTTTTCCGGGGGACTTGGGTGAATTAGAAAATACAGCCAATGAATTAGGGATTCCCATTATTCCTCACGAAACAGCTGTGTTTCTAGATTTTATTGTTGGATTAACCCAACCAAAAAATATTTTAGAGATTGGGACGGCAATCGGATTTTCAGCGAGTTTGATGGCAACAGCTTCACCACAAGCAAAGTAACGACCATTGACCGCTACGAATTAATGTATAGTCGTGCGAAAGCGAACTTCGAAAGACTAGGGTTGGCTGATCGTATTACGCAACTTGAAGGCGATGCGGCAGATATTTTACCAACGTTAGAACAAGGGAAATACGACTTCCTATTTATGGATAGCGCTAAAGCCAAATACATCGAGTTCTTTCCCTATTGTATGGACGCACTTGAAGTTGGTGGCGTGTTAATGGTTGACGATATTTTCCAAGGAGGAACGATTTTAGAAGACGTGATGGAGCGCCCAAGACGCGTACGTAAGATTCATCGTCGCCTCAATATGTTCCTTGATTTAGTCCAAAGCGACCCGACATTAAAATCAACCTTACTTCCGCTGGGTGACGGAGTGATTCTCATTCAAAAGATGGAAGAAAAAGATTTTAAATATATTTTAGAAGAGTTGTAAATTAATCATGGAAATCCCCATTGAAAAGTTTTACAATAAGAAGGATGACAAAAGAAAGGAAGTTTTACAATGACAGATAAAGTGCGTGTACGTTATGCACCAAGTCCAACAGGGCACTTACATATCGGGAATGCCCGTACAGCTCTATTTAACTATTTATTCGCGAGACATTATGGTGGAGAGTTCATCATCCGTATCGAGGATACTGACCGTAAGAGAAATCTTGAACACGGTGAAGAAAGCCAATTAGAAAACTTAAAATGGCTTGGAATGGATTGGGATGAAGGTCCAGACAAACCTGGTAAATACGGTCCATACCGTCAATCAGAACGTGAACACATTTATAATCCACTCATCGAGCAATTAATCGCCGAAGATAAAGCGTATAAATGCTACATGACAGAGGAAGAATTGGAAGCAGAACGTGAAGCGCAACGTGCTCGTGGCGAAATGCCGCACTACAGCGGTCAACACGCTCACTTAACACAAGAGCAACGTGATGCTTTTGAAGCAGAAGGACGCACTCCTGTTGTTCGTTTCCGTGTTCCAAAACAAGGAACTTACGCATTCGATGATATCGTTAAAGGCGACATCTCATTCGAGTCAACAAGTGTCGGTGGCGACTTCGTTATCTTAAAACGTGACGGAATGCCAACTTACAACTTCGCGGTAGCTGTGGATGACCACTTCATGGAAATCACTCACGTTTTACGTGGGGACGACCATATTGCGAACACTCCAAAACAATTAATGATTTACGAAGCATTTGGTTGGGAACCGCCACGTTTCGGACATATGACATTAATCATTAACACAGAAACTGGTAAGAAATTATCAAAACGTGATGAATCAATTTTACAATTCATCGAACAATATAAAGACTTAGGTTACTTACCAGAAGCGATGTTCAACTTTATCGCGCTTCTAGGATGGTCTCCTCAAGGCGAACATGAAATCTTCAGCCGTGAAGAATTCATCGAAATCTTTGACGAAAAACGTCTTGGTAAATCACCAGCGGCCTTCGATCCTAAGAAATTAGAATGGATTAACAACACATACGTGAAGAAAACTCCATTAGAAGAAGTGGCTGAAATGGCGATTGCTCAATTAAAAGAAGCAGGCGTTGTAGCAGACGAAATTTCTCCTGAAGAACATGCATGGTTAGTGAAATTAGTGGCACTATACCACGACCAAATGAGCTACATGAATGAAATCGTTGAGTTATCAACTTTATTCTTCAGAAAGATTTTGAAGTAGAAAACGACGAAGCGAAAGAAGTGCTTCAAGGCGAAACGGTTCCAACGGTATTGAACGCTTTTGTTGCGAAATTAGAAGCGATGGAAACTTTTGATGAGCCAAGTATTTTGGCTGCTATTAAAGAGGTTCAAAAGGAAACTGGTGTGAAAGGTAAAAACTTGTTTATGCCAATTCGTGTAGCGACGAGTGGACAAACACACGGGCCGGAGATCGGAAAAACGATTGAGTTGCTTGGAAGAGAACGCAGCATTGCACACATCCAAGCCGCACTTGATCTTATTAAATAAAAGCTAACAGAAAGGGTTAACGCAAACTGCGTTAACTCTTTTTTATTTATATTAATTTAAAACCATGGGCCTTCGGCCCGATATTCTCCAAAATCTTCGGATATCTTCATAATAGCGGTAATGGGGTACCGGTTCGAGCCTATGGTCTCTCACCTTCAAAGCCTCAAAGTAGGAGTACGGAATAAATTCCTTACTCCTACTAATTCGCATTTAATACGATTCCCCATTACTGCTATTATAGAATCCGAGATTTTTCCGAATATCAGGCCTCAGGGGGAAGGATAAATAAAAAGGTTAATCCTTTCTTGAAAAAGAGAGTGCAACGGGTGTGTGCATGCCACGTTCTATGGCGCAGGGAAGGGGAAACATGAAGTATGTGCTAATAAGGAACGCAAATATGAATGCGCGGGGAAGGGAGAATATGAAGTGTGTGCTGGGAGGGGAAGAGAACGAAAAGAGCAAAGAAAAAACGGATGAGGGTTCATCCGTTTTGTTGTATTTTGTGACAGAAGAAGGTGAGCGAGAGTAGGTCTGCGCTACCTCCAGGGCTCAAGTTGCGCTCGATAAGGACGTTGTCGTAGTCTTCGAGTCGGTTTACGAGTTGCGCCTCTTGGAGGATCTGTGCTTCTTCGAATAATTGTTGTGCTTCTTTTTGGACTTGTTTATACGCATCGATGCCTCCGCGGTGAATGAGGTTTCCGTCTTCGACAAAGGTCATTAGATATAGAAGAAGGAGTAAGTCGCGGTGACGTGGTGTGTGCGTGTCTAGTGTGTTGTAATAGTCGAGTGCTTTGGCAAGGCTTGGGTAGCCTGTTGCTGCTTCGCCTCGAATGCCTGTGATGCCATGTTCGACGTAGAGTTTCTCACCGTAAGAGAGGTATTCTTTTTGGTCGAGGTTGGCAAAATCCACTTCGATAAGATGGCGCGTCATTAGGTGGCAGTAGTGCAAGGCTTCTGGAATGTTGCCATTCGTATGAGCAGTAGCCCCTAAGACGAGGGCAAAGGAGAAATTGGCTCCTTTATGGGTATTGATATTGTTTGTTGCGGCCATCATCGTGTCTTCGGCTTGTTTACCAAGGGCGCGAAGTTCGTTAAATAAGTCGAGTGGAGTGCCGTTATGGCGACTTCCTGCTTCGGCATAGGCCAGTAAGTAAGGACGGAGCGCTTCGATACTTCGGTAGAAGATCTCTGTTGTCATGTCCTTATGAGCCCCGTTAGAAATAGGGTCCACTAAGCCGGGTTTTGGCGCGAGATTTACTTCTTGTAGTAGTGCATCTGTGGCCACTTTTGCTAAAAACTCAGGATTAATCAATGTGTAATTTCTCCATTTGTTTCAAAATAAATTGTAATGAGCGATCTAAGTGCTCGTGTGTAATCAGCGTGATTTGTTCCACGTCGTTATTGAGCATCCCGCGATAGATGAGTTTGTGTTCCTCGAGTGCTTTTGTACGGCGTTCTGAAGAACGAATCGATAAGTCGCGGAAGTAAATGACGTATGTACGTAATTCGAATACGATTTCTTTCAGACGTGTCATTTGGCATTTTTCGTAGATGAAATCATTGAAAGTCGTAAAGTTTGCAAGGACATCATCGACTTTGTCTTCGTTGTTGAGACGTTCGCATTCTTCGAGGATGCCGTTCAACTCTTTGAAGTCTTCTTCCGTCATGAGTTTCATCGCATTGATTGTTGCCAATGTGTCGAGTGATTTTCTAATTTCGTATATTTCATGGGCGTCTTTAACGGAAATTCCTTTTACGATGACACCAATCTTAGGAATGTGCTCTACTAGGTGCTCTTTTGTTAATTCATTAAGAGCGTAGCGAATAGGTGTACGGCTAATGTTTAACTCAGTCGAAAATTCTTTTTCGTTAATACGCGTACCTGCAGGGATTTCTCCTAAGATAATCGTTTTACGAAATGCTTCGTAGAGCGAAATTTTAAGAGGTTTGTTTTGGGTAATATCTAAATTTTTCTTTACCGCTTGGATAATCGCTGACATAGTAGCCTCCTGGAAATTTTAGTAAATATTAGAATAAGTATAAACGAAATAAAGGTAAAATGCACAAAAAAAGACTTGTTAGGCTAGGCCTGAACAAGTCTTTTTCACAAATTCAATTGTTTAATTATTGTGCTACATATAATGGCATGTGACCCATTAATACGATTGTTACAACGAAGATTACGAAGATAACAGCTGCGTATTTAGCAGATTCTTTTTGCCATTCACCCATGTCTAATCCTGTTAGACGTAATAGTAAGTAGATGAACGCTACTAATGGGCTTAATAAGTGGAATGCTTGACCCATTAATGAAGCTAATGCCATTTGCATATCAGTGAAGCCGTATTGACGTCCAACTTCAGCGAATGGAATTAATACTCCGTAGTAGAATCCGTCGTTTGTTAAGAAGAATGTACCAGGTACTGAGATAATTGCAATAATTAATGACCAGAATCCTGCTAATTCTTTAGGAATGATTTTAACGATACTTTCTGTTAAAGCAGTCGCCATTCCAGTTCCTTGGAATAATCCCATGAATACTCCGGCAGCAAATACTAGTAATACTACTTGTACTGCGTCCCCAGCGTTGTCCCCGATACGTTTAGATTGAGCTTTTAAGTCTGGGTAGTTGATCATTAAGGCTAAACCTGTACCAACTAAGAATAATACAACTGGTTTCACTTCGATTGAATTGATGAATGAACCAGCAACTAACCAACCGATTAATACGATTGTCATGATAGCGTTGATAACGAAGTTTTGAGGACGACGTTTCTAACACTTCAGGGTCAGTGATTGTTGTTAATTCGTTTAATTCTTCTTCAGATAATTCTTGGACACCTAAACGAGCACGTTCTTTTTTACCCATTGAGCGAGCAACTACGAAGATTACGTAAAGAGCTGAAAGAAGCATACCTGGTGCTAAGTAACCTAGGATATCTGCTTCTACACCAAGAACTGACATCGCACGAGCAGTAGGTCCGCCCCATGGTAATAAGTTCATGATAGTGTTTTGTAAGATAACAAGAACCCCTAAGTTCATTAATTTCATGTCTAATTTTTTGTAAATTGGCACGAAAGCTGAGCAGCAGATTAATGTAGTTGTAGTTCCGTCACCGTTTAATGATACGGCAGCAGCTACGATAGCAGTAGCCATCAATACTTTCATTGGATCGCCTTTAGCGAAGCGAATCATTTTGTTAGTGATTGGATCGAATAATCCAGCGTCTAACATTGTAGAGAAGTAAAGGATTGCGAATAGAAGCATAACCCCTGTTTCAGCAGTTCCTTTCATCGCTGTTAATTTATCTTTTGAGTTATTCCCGAATAACCCTTGGCGAATTAATGTACCGATGTTAACGTCTTGGACTTGACCTGTAGCAACTAAAATAATTGCAAAAACTAATGGAATTAATACTAAAGCTGTAAATGGTGACATTTTTTTCTTCATGATAATGTACATGAAAATTGCCATCATAATATAAGCTGCAATTGTGATAACCATCATATCTTCCTTTCTTTATTAAAAAAATTTGTTTTTATAGTTGGAGAATCCTTCAGTCGCTAAAACCTGAAAGGGAGCTCCACGAAGTCATTGGGTAGAATGAATTCGTTTACTTATAGCGATATCTTAAACAATATTTAATAAAAAAAGATAGTGTTTTCATAGCGAAAAACAATAAAAGAACAGTTTGATGTGACAAAATGAGCATAATTTTTATATCCTATTTATAATAAAACACCAAAAGAACAGGGAAAACCCCAGTTTCTAGTTTAGGAATGATAGTGTTTTCTGTATAATAATTGCATGTAGATTATGTTGGGAAGGGAGTGAAGGAATGGGAATTCTCCAACGATTATTTGGCAAGAAGAATTCTGAAGCAACGGAACACGCATCGACGCAGTCTGTACAGACAGAATCAGAATGGGAAATTAGAAGCTTTTGTACCGGTAGAAGCAGAAGAAGCTAAGCACGTCTCCATCATTGCAGCGGCGATTGCGGCATCAGATTATCCTGAAAGCCAATTTGTGGTCAAACGCGTCCTTAAACGCAACCCAGAAACCAAGATTATCTCGGTTATTGCCTCAGCAATTGCTGCAGGTGAATCAAATGACAGTCAGTGGGCTGTTAAAGAAATCTACCAAAAACGCAATTCATAATATATTTTTAGGAGGAATGTTACGATATGTTACGTAAATTCAAAATTAAAGTAGACGGTCAAGAGTACCAAGTAGAAATGGAAGAAATCGGAGCAGTTGCTCCAGTTGCTCCTGTAGCACCAGTTGCAGCTCCAGCGGCTCCAGCTGCACCAGCAGTTGAAGCAGCCCCAGCTCCAGCAGCTCCTGTAGCATCTACACCAGCAGGCGCAGACGCAATGCCATCTCCAATGCCAGGGAACATCTTACGTATTTTAGTAAACGTAGGCGACACTGTTAGCGAAAACCAACCATTAATGATTTTAGAAGCAATGAAAATGGAAAACGAAATCGTTGCAGCTAAAGCAGGGGTTGTAGCAGGAATTCACGTTAAAGAAGGTCAAGTGGTAAACCCAGGAGACGCTTTAATTACAATCAACTAATTTAAATAACTTTCAAGGAGTGAAACAGTGGAAACAATCATTCAAAATCTAACGTCATTTACTTTGGGCCAAGGTGTCATGATGGCAATCGGTGCCTTATTAATGTACTTAGGGATTAAAAAAGAGTACGAACCAACATTATTAGTACCAATGGGATTAGGTACAATTTTAGTAAACTTCCCAGGGACAGGGGTTCTTGACCAAGTCGTGGGTGGACAACAACAACACGGTGTCCTACAAATCTTATTCGAAATCGGTATCGAAACTGAATTATTCCCATTATTAATCTTCATCGGTATCGGTGCGATGATTGACTTCGGTCCATTATTACAAAATCCATTCATGTTATTATTCGGTGCGGCAGCTCAATTCGGGATTTTCTTCGTAGTTGTTGTAGCGGTATTGTTCGGATTTGACATTCGTGAAGCAGCTTCAATCGGTATCATCGGTGCGGCTGACGGTCCTACATCAATCTTCGTTGCTAACCAATTAGCCCCTCAATTACTTGGAGCGATTACGGTTGCGGCCTACTCATACATGGCTCTTGTTCCAATTATCCAACCAATCGCAATCAAGATGGTTACAACAAAAGCAGAACGTCGTATTCGTATGACTTACCACGCTTCAGGCGTATCTAAATTAACTAAAATCTTGTTCCCAATCATTATCACAATTGTGGCAGGTTTCATTGCTCCAATTTCATTACCACTTGTTGGTTTCTTAATGTTTGGTAACTTATTACGTGAATGTGGCGTTTTAGATAACTTATCTCAAGCGGCTCAAAACGAATTAGTAAACATTGTTTCTATTCTATTAGGGATTACAATCTCAGTTAAAATGCAAGCTGAATTATTCTTAAATGTTCAAACATTAATGATCATCTTATTCGGTTTAGTAGCCTTCATCATGGACTCAATCGGTGGTGTAATGTTTGCTAAGATCTTGAACTTATTCCGTAGAGAAAAGATCAACCCAATGATCGGAGCTGCAGGTATCTCTGCATTCCCAATGTCAAGTCGTGTTATCCAAAAAATGGCGACAGACGAAGATCCTCAAAACTTCATCTTAATGTACGCTGTTGGAGCTAACGTTTCTGGACAAATCGCTTCTGTTATTGCTGGTGGATTATTATTATCATTCTTCATGTAATAATATAGAAGGAAAAGGAGGAAAACGATGACTTTCAACGCAGAACATTTAACACAAGCTTTCGAATTAATGGCTTTAGGGATGGGTGGAGTTTTCCTAGTATTAGGAATTCTATATGCCGTATCTGCTCTTTTATTAAAAGCATTCCCGCCAAAATAAGGAGACAGTTCCATGGAAAATTTCATTCTCAAACGCTTATGGCTCGATCGCGATAAGAAAGCTCGCCAAGATTGGGAATGGTTAATGGATCAAGCTAACCTTGGCAAAACAGAGCAGGTTGATTATACGATTGCGATTTACCATACTTCTGGTGAACCCGCAGCAACCGGTTCTCTAGACCGCAACATTTTGAAATGTTTAGTGGTTTGTAAAAAATATCAATCAGAAAATCTGTTAACGCATCTCGTGATGGCTCTCTTAGATGAATTAAGAGAACGTTCTTATACCAATAGTTTTGTCTACACAAAACCAAAGAACATTGTCTTCTTTAAATCTCTGGGCTACCGGGTAGTTGCCGAGACAGAAAACCTTGCCTTTTTAGAACAAGGCATCCCTTCTTTTAGTGATTACTTAAAATTACTCAAAGAACATTTCGTAGAAGGAACAAGCAATAGTGCAATCGTCATGAATGCGAATCCTTTTACACTGGGACATCAATACTTGGTAGAAACGGCTGCTCGTCAGTCGAGTCACCTCTATGTATTCGTTGTTTCCGAGGACCGTTCGTTCTTTAATACGAATGACCGGTTGGAAATGGTGAAGCAAGGCGTGAGTCACCTGCCAAATGTAACGGTGCTCCCAACGAGAGACTACATGGTCTCAAGCGCTACTTTCCCATCGTACTTCTTAAAAGAGAAGGCGGATTTGGAAGTGGCAAAAGTTCAAGCAACATTGGATGCAACACTCTTCTTAGAAAATATTGTTCCAACGTTACAATTGACCAAACGTTATGTTGGTCAAGAACCACTCTCTCCAGTAACTTCTGTTTATAATGACGCGCTAAGAACGGCTTTTGGCAAGGATTTAGAGTTAGTGATTATAGATCGACTTTCTGCAGGGGATGAAGTGGTGAGTGCGACGCGGGTGCGCGCTGCCATTCAAAATAAAAACGTAGACGAGTTAAAACAGCTCGTTCCAGCAACTACGTATCATTATTTAGAAGAAAAAAACATTTCATTGGTTAAAATCCAAAAGAAAAGGTGGAAACAATAATGGAAATTAAAAAAAGTGCAGTAGTCGGCACTTTGGAATCAAGTGACATCATGATTACTTTAAATCCAAGTACCGCTGGTCGAATCGACATTCAATTAGAAAGTAGTGTCGAAAAACAATTCGGAAATCAAATCCGTCGTGTGATTGAAGAAACTTTAAAACAATTAGGCGTTACTTCAGCAGAAGTCATCGCAGTTGATAAAGGGGCTTTAGATTGCACAATCCAAGCTCGTACAGTGACAGTTGTTCACCGTGCAGCAGATGTGGAAAACTACGACTGGAAGGAGATCGACTCATGGAACGCTTAAGAAGAACAATGATGTTCGTACCTGGTTCAAACGCAGCAATGTTGCGTGACGCTCCACTTTACGGCGCAGACTCAATTATGTTTGACTTAGAAGATGCTGTTTCTTTAAAAGAAAAAGACTCAGCTCGTGTATTAGTACATTTCGCTTTAAAAAAACTTTTGACTACAGAAATGTAGAAACAGTTGTACGTATTAACGGTTTAGATACAACAGGTGCTTTAGATATTGAAGCAGTTGTATTAGCTGGAGTTGACGTTGTTCGTTTACCAAAAACAGAAACAGCTCAAGATATCGTAGACGTGGATGAAATCATCACTCGCGTTGAACGTGAAAACAACATCCCAGTAGGTCGCACTAAAATGATGGCTGCGATTGAATCTGCGGAAGGTGTGTTAAACGCTCGCGAAATCGCTAAAGCAAGTGACCGTTTAATCGGTATCGCTTTAGGTGCTGAAGACTACGTAACAAACATGAAAACTCGTCGTTACCCTGATGGACAAGAGTTATTCTTCGCTCGTAGCATGATCTTACATGCGGCTCGTGCTGCAGGAATCGCTGCTATCGATACTGTTTACTCTAACGTAGACAACATGGATGGATTCCGTGAAGAAGTAGAACGCATCAAACAATTAGGTTTCGATGGAAAATCTGTTATTAATCCTCGTCAAATTCCTGTGGTTAATAAAGTTTATGCACCAACAGAAAAAGAAATTCAAAACGCTAAAGAAGTTATTTGGGGAATTCGTGAAGCTGAAGCTAAAGGTTCAGGTGTTATCTCAGTTAACGGTAAAATGGTCGACAAACCAATCGTGGAACGTGCTGAGCGCGTAATCGCATTGGCAAAAGCGGCTGGATTGATTAGCGAGGAGGAAATTTAAGATGGTATTAAATAAAGCTGGACGTGAAATTCCACAAGAATATGCAGATCAATATGGGGTATACGAAGGTGAGTTAGCTCGCATTAAACCTTATGAAGCAGCTAGCCGTAAAATCAAACCTGTTGAGCCTCGTCAAGAAAAATTATTAGGTAGCATTCGTGAAGCTATTGAAAAAACTGGCTTAAAAGATGGCATGACAATCTCATTCCACCACCACTTCCGTGAAGGGGACTATGTCATTAACATGGTTATGGATGAAATTGCAAAAATGGGTATTAAAAACCTATCAATCGCGCCTTCTTCAATCGCGAACGTACACGAACCATTAATTGAACACATCAAAAATGGTGTTATTACAAACATCACTTCATCTGGTTTACGTGATAAATTAGGGGCAGCCATCTCTAGCGGTATCATGGAAAACCCAGTTGTGATTCGTTCACACGGTGGACGTGCTCGTGCAATCACAGCAGGAGACATCCACATCGACGTTGCCTTCCTTGGAGCTCCAAGTTCTGACGAGTACGGTAACATCAACGGTACAAAAGGAAAAGCAACTTGCGGTTCTTTAGGATACGCAATGATCGACGCTAAATACGCTGACCAAGTAGTTGCGATTACAGATAGCCTTGTACCTTATCCAAATACTCCAATCAGCATTCCACAAACAGACGTGGACTACGTGGTTGTAGTAGATGAAATCGGAGATCCTAAAGGGATTGCCAAAGGGGCAACTCGTTTCACGAAGAACCCTAAAGAATTATTAATCGCAGAATATGCTTCTAAAGTAATCACTGGTTCTCCATATTACAAAGAAGGATTCTCATTCCAAACTGGTACAGGTGGAGCTTCTCTTGCTGCAACTCGTTTCATCCGTGAAGCAATGATTAAAGACGGCATCAAAGCAAGCTTTGTACTTGGTGGTATTACAAACTCAATGTGCGAATTGTTAGAAGAAGGTTTAGTTGAAAGTGATCGACGTTCAAGACTTCGACCACCCATCAGCAATTTCACTAGCAAACAACGCAAACCACTATGAAATTGACGCAAGTATGTACGCAAACCCATTATCTAAAGGTTCAGTTATCAACCGTTTAGACGTTGCAATCCTTTCTGCTTTAGAAGTAGATACAGACTTCAACGTAAACGTAATGACAGGTTCTGACGGAGTTATCCGTGGAGCTTCAGGTGGTCACTGTGATACAGCCTTTGCTTCAAAAATGTCAATGGTAATCAGCCCATTAGTACGTGGACGCATCCCTACATTCGTAGAATCAGTAAATACTGTCATTACTCCTGGTACAAGTGTGGACGTGGTTGTTACTGAAATCGGTATTGCCATCAACCCTAACCGTCCTGACTTAATTGAACACTTCAAAGGGTTAGATGTTCCTCAATACACAATTAAGGAATTACAAGAAAAAGCATACAGCATCGTTGGAAACCCAGAACCAATCCAATATGGTGATAAAGTGGTTGCGGTCATCGAATACCGTGATGGAAGCATCATCGACGTTGTTCGCAATGTTTAATTCTTTGTTTGATGGAGCACCCGTGGATATCATGCAAATGCTTGATGCCAGAGAAAGACGTGCTCATACCCAACAACAATTACTAGAACAATTCAACCCGTGTGTACTCGTGTCCATCACACTGAATATTCCGGGACCTGTAAAAAATTCAGAGGCGATTACAACCGTCTTCGCCTCTGTGATTTCTGAATTAGATGAGGCGTTAATGCCTTTTGAGAAACTTCATCAAGAAGACTTCTCGCTTGGGACAGGAATGGAATTTTACCGAGTACTTCGCGCAGATGCACTGGATGTAAAGCGCGTATGTACAGAGTTTGAAGAAGGACACCCACTCGGGAGATTACTCGATATCGATGTCGTGGAAATGGCAGGAGAGACTCCGACGCCCATTAGTCGAACAGCCCTTGAAATGTCTCCAAGACGCTGTTTTATCTGCAATGAGGAAGCAAAAGTGTGCGCCCGTTCTAGAAAGCACACGGTCCTAGAGATGCAAGAGCATATCGCTCGCCTTGTCGCAGAGTACACATCGATGAAAAGACCTTAAGAAAGGAAGATATTATGAGCAAAATTATCCGTTTAACTGAAACGGTTTTGCGTGACGGACAACAAAGTCAAATCGCGACTCGTATGTCAACTGAAGATATGTTACCAATCTTGGAAACATTAGATCAAGCTGGCTTCCATGCGTTAGAAGTATGGGGAGGAGCAACTTTTGACTCTTGTATTCGTTTCTTGAATGAAGACCCATGGGAACGTCTACGTCAAATTCGCGCAGCAGTTAAAGGTACAAAATTGCAAATGTTATTACGTGGACAAAACCTATTAGGGTACCGTAACTATGCTGATGATGTGGTACGTTTATTCGTAGAAAAATCTGTACAAAACGGAATCGACATTATTCGTGTATTCGATGCTTTAAACGATGTTCGTAACATGAAGACATCGATCGAAGCAACAAAATTAGCAGGCGGACACTGCCAAACAGCAATTTCTTACACAACAAGTCCAGTTCATACTGTAGACTACTACGTTGATTTAGTAGGACGCATGGCAGAATTCGGTGCAGACTCAATCTGTATTAAAGACATGGCTGGGGTATTAACACCTCAAACAGGTTACGAATTAGTAAGCCGTATTAAAGAAAAAACTGATCTTCCTTTAGAAGTTCACACTCACGCTACAAGTGGTATTTCTGAAATGACTTACTTAAAAGTAGCTGAAGCAGGCGCAGATATTATCGACACTTGCTTATCATCATTCTCTGGTGGTACAAGTCAACCTGCAACTGAATCAATGGTCTTATCTTTAGAAGAATTAGGATTTAATACTGGCGTAGACATGAAGAAAGTAGAAGAAGCAACAGCTCACTTCAACGGTATTCGTGATAAATTCCGTGCAGAAGGAATCTTAAACCCTAAAGTAAAAGATACAGAACCAAACATTAATTTACCAAGTACCTGGTGGAATGTTATCAAACCTTTTAAGTCAATTAACAGAACAAGGCTTAGCAGACAAATACGACGAAGTATTAGCTGAAGTGCCAAAAGTACGTGCTGACTTAGGGTACCCACCACTTGTAACACCATTATCACAAATGGTTGGTACACAAGCGGTAATGAACGTGATTTCAGGTGAACGCTTCAAACTCGTTCCAAAAGAAATCAAAGACTATGTTTTAGGATTATATGGACAAGCTCCAGCAGAAATTAATCCTGAAGTAAAAGCAAAAATTATTGGAGATGCAGAAGTTGTGACAGTTCGTCCAGCTGACTTAATCGAAGATCAATTACCAGAAATCCGTGAAGAGATTAAAGAGTACGCTAAATCTGATGAAGATGTATTAATGTACGCACTCTTCCCACAACAAGCAAAAGACTTCTTAGGACGTCGTGAAGATCCATTCTACGATGTACCATTACAAACAGTAGAAGTTACTTTAGACTTAAAATAATTTTGCTAGAAAGCTGAAAAGCTAGGCTCCGTTGCCCGGCTTTTCAGCTTTTTGTGTGCTTTAAACTGTGTTATAATAAATAGAATAGACAAATGCAAAGGAAGTGAAGGAATGGGACGTTTTAGAGAAGATATGGATACTTATAAGAGAAATGATCCAGCGGCAAGAAGTAGCTTGGAAATCGTCTTGACGTACCCAGGATATCACGCAACGGTCTTACACCGCGTAGCGCATTGGTTCCATACGAAAGCGAAAATGAGACTCCTTGCACGGATGGTCGCTGGCTTTAGCAGGTTCCTAACAGGCATCGAAATTCATCCAGGCGCAACAATTGGAAGACGATTCTTTATCGACCATGGAATGGGGATTGTCATTGGAGAAACGACGGTTATCGGTGATGACGTCAAAATGTTCCATGCGGTCACACTAGGTGGAACCGGGAAGGATACCGGCAAGCGCCATCCAACCATCGAAAATGGGGTGCTTTATCAGCGCATTCGCAAGTGATTGGCCCTGTAACGGTTGGAGAATATGCCAAAATTGGAGCGGCGGCAGTTGTGTTAGACGATATTCCTGCTCATACCACAGCTGTTGGATTACCAGCGCGAGTGGTCCGCGTCCATACACCAGAAGAAATTGAAAGAGATACGACTATCGGAGGAAACTTATGATTCAAATCTACAATACTTTAACAAGACAAAAAGAAGCATTTAAACCGATTGAAGAAGGAAAAGTGAGCATGTATGTGTGCGGCCCAACGGTTTATAACTATATTCATATCGGAAATGCCCGTAGTACGGTTTCCTTTGATACGATTCGTCGTTACTTTGAATACCGCGGTTATGACGTGAATTTCGTTTCTAATTTTACAGATGTGGACGATAAAATCATTCGCGTGGCTAACGAAACTGGCATTACAGCTGAAGAAGTCTCAAAGAAATATATCGAAGCGTTCTTTGAAGATACAAACGCCCTAAACGTGAAGAAGGCGACACTAAATCCAACGGTAATGAACACAATGGATGACATTATTGCCTTTGTAGCGGATTTAATCGAAAAAGGCATGGCATATGAATCAGAAGGCGATGTGTATTTCATCACTGAAAAATTCAAAGACTATGGGGAACTCAGCGATCAACGCATCGAAGACTTACAAATCGGGGCAAGTAATCGTACAGCCTCAGAAGATGATGCGAAGAAACGCAACCCGTTAGACTTTGCATTATGGAAGAGCGCAAAACCAAATGAAATTAGCTGGAACTCTCCTTGGGGGAAAGGCCGTCCAGGATGGCATATTGAATGCTCAGTAATGGCGACAAAACACTTAGGAGATACAATCGATATTCACGGTGGCGGACAAGACTTAGCGTTCCCTCACCACGAAAACGAGATCGCGCAAAGTGAATCAAAAACAGGGAAGAAATTTGCAAACTACTGGATGCATAATGCGTTTGTAACGATGGGTGAAGAGAAAATGAGTAAATCTCTTGGAAACTTCGTACTCGTTCACGACTTAATCCAACAACTTGACCCACAAGTACTTCGTTTCTTCTTAGCAAGTGCGCACTACCGTCGTCCATTGAAATTCAGTGAAGCAGCTCTTCAAGAAGCTGCCGTGAACCTTGAAAAAGTACAAACGACCTTCAAGAACGCACGCTACCGCTTAGAAACAGCTGTAGATGCATTACCAGAAGATGCAGAACGCTTAGCGAAATTCGAAGCGATTGAAGCAGAATTCCAAAACGAAATGGACGATGACTTCAATGCCGCAAATGGTATGACGGTGTTATATCAATGGCTGAAAGAATGGAATATGTACTTAGAACAAGAAGTCGTTTCAGCAGCAGTACTCGAAGCGCTCCTTGAAAAAGCAGCCGTTCTCTGTGGAATCTTTGGGATTGTTGAAAAACAAGAAGCATTGCTCGACGATGCTATTCAAGCGTTAATCGATGAACGCCTTGAAGCGCGTAAAGCGAAAAACTTTGCTCGCAGTGACGAAATTCGTGATTTACTAAAAGAACAAGGGATTGTATTAGAAGACACTCCACAAGGAACAAGATGGAGAAGAGAAGCATGACAGAAAAAAATTGGAAGCTGTTAAATGGGTTGGCCTTAGCCTATATGGGTGACGGGATTTATGAAGTATATGTCAGAAATCACGTAATGCAAAAAGGGCTCACAAAGCCAAATCAATTACACGCGACCGCAACAAAATTTGTTTCGGCAAAAGCGCAAGCACGCTTGATGCAACAAATGTTGGAACAAGAAAACTTCTTAACGGAAGAAGAATTAGAAATTTACAAACGAGGACGCAATAGTAAGAGTCATACGGTCGCTAAAAATGCAGACGTAGGAACGTATCGCATTGCGACTGGTTTTGAAGCATTAATGGGTTATTTATACTTATCTGGACAACAAGCTAGATTGGAAGAACTCATCAACTGGTGCTTACAACAAGTGGAAGGTGAACAGTAACATGGCACGAAATGAATATGCACCAAAGAAAAAATCAAGAAATGGCAATCGTTCGGACCGTGGTGAAAAGAGACAACGCCCTGTTCGTGAACACGTAGAACGTGCGGAAGTACAAGAAGTGGTGGACTTTGTGTTTGGACGTCATGCAGTGGTAGAGGCCTTGCAAACCCCGGACCGTGTGAACCGCGTCTTTATCCAAGAAGGCACTTCTGGTAGAGATGCCGCAAAAGTCATTGAACTCGCACGTGAAAAAGGCATTCAAGTTCAAACCGTTCCAAAGACGAAGATTGAAGACCTTGTCGGCAATGCCGTTCACCAAGGACTCGTAGCTTCGATTGCAGCGTATGAATATGCCGATTTAGAAGATGTTTTTAAGAAGGCCGAAGAAAAAGGCGAAGATCCATTTATCGTCATCTTAGACGGAGTGGAAGATCCACATAACTTAGGAAGTATTTTACGTACGGCAGATGCAACAGGCGTTCACGGCATTATTATTCCAAAACGCAGATCGGCTTCATTGACAGCGACTGTTGCCAAAGCTTCAACAGGAGCCATTGAACATGTGCCGGTTGTCCGCGTAACGAATTTAACGCAGACGATTGAACAATTGAAGGCGCGAGGCATTTGGGTGTTTGGAACCGACATGAATGGAACAGACTACCGTAAATGGAATACAAGTGGCCCTCTTGCCATTGTGATGGGGAACGAAGGAAAAGGCGTATCTCGTATCGTGAAGGAAAGCGTGGACGAAATGGTGACTATCCCGATGGTGGGGCATGTCCAAAGCTTGAACGCGAGCGTGGCGAGTGCCTTAATGATGTACGAAGTCTTCCGTAACCGTTCGTTATAGGAAACGGGGGATGCACATTGAAAAAGCAACTCTATATTGTTGATGGCTACAATATGATTGGTGCTTGGCCGGAACTAGTGGCTCTGAAGAAGCAAGATGACTTAGAGAGCGCGAGAGATTTACTCATTCAGCGCTGCTCGAATTTCAGAAGTTTGAAAATATCGAAGTCTGGATTGTCTTTGATGCGCAGTTTGTGCCAGGAATTACTCAGTCATTTGACGAAGCCGAAGTGAAAGTGATTTTTACGGCTGAAGGGGAGACGGCGGATAGTTATATTGAACGTACGGTATCAGAAATGAATATGCGTCTTGTTCAAGTATCCGTAGCGACCAGTGACTTGGCCGAGCAGTGGCTCATTTTCCAAAAAGGAGCTCTGCGTAAATCAGCTAGAGATTTTTATAAGGAATTAGAAAGTAGTAGGGATAAACAAACAGAGATGGCACGAACTTTCCATCATAAAGGAAGTACGCGCCGAAATCCCTGGAGTGACGCACAAATGGCACTATTAAATCATTTGCGCTTTAGCTTGGGAGGCAGTGCAAAAAAGAAAAAATAGTGAATTAGCGCATTTCAAATACGCAACTTCATACTTTCTTCATAAATTGTCGTGTGTGATTTCATATTAATGGTGTACAATCTGTGAAGAAACTTATAATAATTATAATTTAGCAATAAAAAGGAGTGTAAGTGATGCATATTTTAATGATTGAAGATACAGAAGCAGTTTGCGAAATGATGGAGATGTTTTTTGAAAACGAAGGTTGGAAGGCAAGCTTCTACCACGATGGTAAAGAAGGTCTTGATGCATTCTTAGAAAACCAAAACAAATGGGGAGTTGTCATCTTAGATGTAAACTTACCAAGTATGGATGGAATGCAAATTTGCCGCCAAATCCGCCAAGTGAACCAAACTGTTCCAATCGTAATGCTTACAGCACGCGATTCAGAAAGTGACCAAGTTATCGGTCTTGAAATTGGTGCCGATGACTATGTTGCAAAACCATTCAGTGCGGTAACGATTATGGCTCGTATCAAAGCATTATTACGTCGTACACAACGCGCGACAGTTGCAGACAACACATTTGTTTCAGCATTTGATGTAGAAACAGACCACGTGAAAATTAATACGAAAACACACGAAGCGTTTATCGATGGCAAACAAATCGAAAACTTAACACCAAAAGAATTTGACTTATTAATGGTAATGGCGAAACACCAACGTCAAGTATTCACTCGTGAACACTTATTGACGAAAATTTGGGAAGATCCATTCTATGGTGACGAGCGTACCGTTGATGCTCACATTAAGAAGCTTCGCCAAAAAATCGAAGCAGTTGGCCCACACGTAATTCATACCGTTTGGGGCGTAGGGTATAAATTTGACGATAGCGAGTTGTAATCCATGAAATACTTTTATCAGCAACTCTTCGGGTTCGTATCCGTGGTGCTGTTAACGATTGCTGCATGTGGAATTCTTTTCTACAACGTAATGAGTAATAATGTGTATACACAGCGTTCTCAGCAATTACAGTCGTATGCCAAAGGATTAATTGCGACTGATATGAGCGATGCGGATATTTATAAGTTAGTTACCTTTACGCGAAGAGAATGTCAGTATAGCGATGTTTGATGAAAATAACGCGATGACATATCCGTCCAGCAGTATTGATACAAACACTGCATTAACGGAGGATGAATTAAATCACTTAAAAAATGGTGCTGCGATTAACTTAAAAGAAGTTCAAATGAACTTTACCGGAGAAGCCGTAGACAATTTAATTACGGTATATTATCCCATTATAAAAAATGGAAAGTATAAAGGATATGTGGCTTTAGCCAGTCCGATGAGTCGTATTCAGACCGAAGTACGCGAACTTCGTAATTCGATGTTTATTGCCTTTGGTGCTGCGATTATCATTGGAATTATGATGAGTTTTGTTTTTGCAAACTATCAAACACGTCGTATCAACAAACTACGTATGGCGACTCGTAAGATTTCGGAAGGGGACTTCGATGTTAAACTTCCAGTCGAAAGTCGAGACGAGTTTGACGACTTAATAAAAGACTTTAACAACATGGCGCATTCGCTCCGCGAGTCTGAAAGAGAGATTGAGCGACAAGAAAATGTCCGCCGTCAATTTATGATGGATGTGGCACACGAAATGCGTACACCATTGACAACCATGAATGGATTGCTTGATGGATTGAAATACAATATGGTGCCAGAGTCTCGTCGTGGCCGTTCACTGGAACTTATTTCTAGTGAAACACAACGATTGATCAGGCTCGTTAATGAAAACCTCGACTACGAGAAGATTCGTTCGAACCAAATTGTATTAGTGCAACATCGTTTTGCAGGGATTGGAGCGATTCAAACCGTTGTAGAACAAATGCAAGAACTCGCAAAAGTGAAGAACAATACGTTGCGATATGAATGTGATAAAGACTTCAGCGTCTTTGCGGACTATGACCGATTTGTCCAAATCTTGGTGAACATCACAAAGAATGCCAACCAATTTACGGATAACGGGGAAATCGTAGTGAAGGCATGGAACGAAGGTAAAAAAGCGATTGTCGAGATTTCAGATACAGGTATCGGAATCAATGAGAGCGAAATTAAAGAAATCTGGGAACGTTTCTACAAAGCAGACGTTTCAAGAAAGAGCACGAAGTATGGAGAAAGCGGCCTAGGCCTTGCGATTGTGAAGTCGCTTGTAACGAGTCACCGCGGTACAATCTCCGTCAAAAGTGAGGTTAACAAGGGAACAACCTTTAGAGTGGTATTCCCTGGTGAAATCGAAATGTAATGAAGGAAGAACGAACAAGGAGGAAGGAAATGTATTTACTTGGCCCATTCTATCAATGGCTAGTCCAATTATTTGATGGGCGAGTGAATCACCTTCCACTTGTTCGTTTGTTTATTTTCAGTGTAGACCACGCAATTGTCCTATTTGGAGGATGGTTGATCGTTTGGTCTATTTATTTATCTTCACGTAGAAAAGGAGAGATTTCCTGGAAGTGGGAACTCTACCAGAATTTATTTGTCTTCTATATTATATTACTAGCGCAACTGACGATTTTTAGAAACACTGACGAAACCTTTACGGTAAAAGTCGTCACTCACCCGCTCTCGGATATTATGTGGGTTCCGTTTGTCGATAGCATCAAATTATTTGTGCAAGGATCAATCTTTGCAGCGTATTATAATGTAGTAGGAAATATCGTCTGGTTTATGCCGCTTGGATTTTTCTGCGGACTACTCTATGGAAAAGAAAAGGGACACTCGTATTCGATTTGGTATGGATTTTGGACCTCGTTTACCATCGAGTTTTTCCAATTTATCTTCTACACAGGGGTTAGCCATATCGATGATATCATCTGTAATGTGTTAGGAAGCTGGATGGGTTTCCTACTGTATCGAGGCATTATGAAATGGAGGGGAAAATAATCTATGGGAACAATCATCGTGAAACAAAAAGCAGCGGGATTGATTAAAAAAGGAAGTCCACTGATTAGTCAGATGGACTTGGCGCAAGAACTTCGTGCAGACGAAGGCGAAGTGGTGAAAGTTTATGACCAACAACGTCATTTCCTAGGAATGGCCTATGTTGGATTCCAAAATAAGGGTGTTGCGTGGGTATATAGCCGCGAGGAAGACGAAGCGTTGGATGATGCGTTCTTTAGCGGCATCTTCAAGACGGCATTCGAGAATCGCCGTGCACTCTTGCATTCGGAGGATACGACGACTTTCCGTCTCTTTAACGGGGAAGGCGACGGCTTTGGCGGAGTGACGATTGACTGGTATGACGGTTTTATCGTTGTCTCTTGGTATAGCGAGGGTGTCTATCATTACCGTGACCTGATTTTAACGCAGGCGCTTGCAACGTTTGAAGAGGTCAAAGGAGTCTACGAAAAGATTCGTTTCAAGAATGAAGCAGACTTGCCAGAAAGTAGCTTTGTCGGCGGAGTAGAAGCATCAGAACCACTAATCGTATTAGAAAACGGAATCAAATACGCGACTTATATGAATGAAGGATTAATGACAGGTATCTTCTTAGACCAACGCGAGGTGCGCGAAACGATTCGCCAGCGTTACAGTGCGGGACGTACCGTATTGAATACCTTCAGTTATACCGGCGCCTTTTCGGTTGCTGCAGCGATGGGTGGAGCGACTCAAACAACTAGCGTGGACGTTGCCAACCGTAGTCTTGAGAAGACAAAAGAGCAGTTTGCAGTTAACGGAATCGACCCAGAAACGCAACAAATCTATGTCATGGATGTGTTCGATTATTTCAAATACGCCGTGAAGAAGCAGTTGAAGTTTGATACGGTCGTAGTGGATCCACCAAGTTTTGCCCGTACGAAGAAGAGAACCTTCTCTGTGGCAAAAGACTACGGCAAACTAGTAGCCCAAATCACGCCATTAGTGGCGCCAAAAGGAACGCTCGTGTTATCGACGAACGCAGCGAATGTGAGCGAATCTCAATTCCAACAAATGATTGAGAAAGGCATCCGTGAAGCGGAAGGCAATCGCAAGTTCCGCCTCGTCTTGAAAAAAGGCTTGCCAAGCGATTTTGCAGTCCCAGTAGCCACACCGCTCAGCGATTATCTCAAAGTTTTCTTTATTGAATTTAACAATTAGCACAACTGCCCGAAATTCACTTATAAGTGAATTTTGGGCAGCTTTCGTTCACGCCTCACATTTCCTGCACAAACCCCGTCCTTATGCCATTTCCGAAGCACGGGAGGCCGTTAGAGGCACCGACATGTCCTGTGCACGTCTTGGCACAAATCCCATTGCAACGCGATTTCTAGCAGTTCACTTTTTTGCAAAAAAATCCCATTTTCTTACAAACCACGAAAAACTTGCGGATTTTATAACCACAGCATTGGGGAAGTGCAACCAATGTGAATTACTGACTCTAGGGTGAAACCCGTAGAGTCAGTTTGAAGCTTGGTAGGAATTGAGACCTTGGCTCAATCCGTTGCCCCAATGCAGTAGTTATAAATGAATCCGCAAGGATTGGGAGTGGTTTGTAAGACCAACGCAAGTTTTTTTAAAAGACGAAACTATAAATATTGCATTGCAAATTAAGTTTTGATATAATACCAAAGTGCATGAAATGCACATGTCGGAACACCGTGGGAGGAGAAATCTTCATCTCCATTAAACCACGCACGAAACAATCAAGGAGGTAATGTCTCGTGGCTAAAAAAGTTGTAAAACTAGTTAAATTACAAATTCCTGCAGGTAAAGCAACTCCAGCTCCACCAGTAGGTCCAGCTTTAGGTCAAGCACAAGTGAACATCATGGGATTCTGTAAAGAATTCAATGCTCGTACAGCTGACCAAGCAGGTTTAATCATTCCGGTTGTGATTTCAGTTTATGAAGACCGTTCATTCGACTTCATCTGTAAAACACCACCAGCAGCAGTATTATTAAAGAAAGCTGCTAAAGTAGAAAAAGGTTCAGGCGAACCAAACAAGAAAAAAGTTGCTACTGTAACTCGTGATCAAGTTAGAGAAATTGCTGAATTAAAAGCACCTGACTTAAATGCAGCAGACGTAGAAGCTGCTATGCGCATGGTCGAAGGTACAGCCCGTTCAATGGGATTTGTAGTAGAAGGCTAAAAACAAATGCAGCTTCCAAAAGTCCCTAGCACGAGTGTTTCACTCATGGACTTTGTGGGAGGTAAAACCGTTAAAACCACACAATAGGAGGAAATTATACAATGGCAAAGAAAAGCAAAAAATATTTAGAAGCCGCTAAAAAAATCGATTCTTCTAAAGCTTACTCAGTTGAAGAAGCAATCGCATTAGCAAAAGAAACAGATTTCGCTAAATTTGATGCATCTGTAGAAGTTGCATACCGTTTAGGTTTAGATCCAAAGAAAGCTGACCAACAATTACGTGGAGCAGTTGTGCTTCCAAACGGAACAGGTAAAACTCAACGCGTATTAGTATTCGCAAAAGGTGAAAAAGCTAAAGAAGCTGAAGCAGCTGGTGCAGACTACGTTGGGGACAGCGAATTAGCTCAAAAAATCCAAGGCGGATGGTTTGAGTTCGACGTTATCGTTGCAACACCTGACATGATGGGTGAAGTTGGTCGTTTAGGTCGTGTATTAGGACCTAAAGGCTTAATGCCAAACCCTAAAACAGGTACTGTTACAATGGACGTAACAAAAGCTGTTGAAGAAATCAAAGCTGGTAAAGTAACTTACCGTGTTGACAAAGCTGGTAACATCCACGTTCCAATCGGTAAAGTTTCATTCTCAGATGAAAAATTAGTAGAAAACTTCAAAACAATTCACGAAACATTATTACGTATCAAACCTGCTACAGTTAAAGGTCAATACGTACGTAACGTTGCTGTGACAACTACTTTCGGCCCTGGGGTTAAAGTAGACGTAGCTTCTCTATAATTTAAAATTGATGGAACCAGGCCTTGTGCTTGGTTCTTTTTTATTAGTGTTTTTTGTTGACAATGAAGAATCAATCATGTAAACTAATAAAAGTTGAATGCGACCGAAGACAGTAGGGGGCACAAGCCTTAATATCCTACCGAGGGAGAACAAGTTGATCTTATTTCTCTATGTCTTTGTGGGTATAGAGTTTTTTTTATGCCCTACCTAAATTTCAGGAGGTGAAAAACGAAGATGAGTGAAGCAATCATTGCTAAAAAAGCGCAACTAGTTACAGAAGTTGCTGAACAGTTCAAAAACGCATCATCAGTTGTTGTTGTGGACTATTTAGGAATTACTGTAGAACAAGCTACAAATCTACGTTCAGAATTACGTAAAGCAGGTGTACAATTTGCAGTTGTTAAAAACAGCATTTTATCACGTGCAGCTAAAGAAGCTGGTTTAGAAGGAATGGATGACATTTTCAAAGGACCATCAGCTGTAGCTTTCAGTAACGACGATGTAGTAGCTCCTGCTAAAATCTTAGCTGACTTTGCTAAAAAAGTCGAAGCTTTAGAAATTAAAGCAGGTGTTGTTGAGGGTAAAGTTTCTTCAAAAGAAGAAATCGAAGCTCTTGCAAAATTACCAAGCCGCGAAGGGTTACTTTCAATGCTATTATCAGTATTACAAGCACCAGTTCGCAACACTGCATTGGCAATCAAAGCCGTTGCAGATCAAAAAGATGGCGCAGCAGCTTAATAAAGCTAGCTAGCTAACTTAAAAACACAAACAAAATTTTATTAAATAACCAAAAAATGGAGGAAATTAAAAATGGCATTAAACATTGAACAAATCATTGCTGACATTAAAGAAGCAACTGTATTAGAATTAAACGACTTAGTAAAAAGCTATCGAAGAAGAATTTGGAGTAACAGCAGCAGCTCCTGTAGCTGTAGTAGCTGGTGGCGCTAGCGAAGCTGCAGAAGAAAAAACTGACTTCACTGTAGAATTAACTTCTGCTGGAGACCAAAAAATTAAAGTAATCAAAGTTGTTCGTGAAGCAACTGGATTAGGATTAAAAGAAGCTAAAGCATTAGTTGATGGCGCTCCTGGCGTATTAAAAGAAGGCGTAGCTAAAGAAGAAGCTGAAGCATTAAAAGCTCAATTAGAAGAAGTTGGCGCTTCAGTAACATTAAAATAATTTTTAATGACACTTTCAAAGGTCGGACTATCCAGTCCGGCCTTTTTTGTGTAGAATAAAAGAGATTTGATGCTTGGAAAGGAGGGCTAGCAATGTCGATTACGAGTCATATTGTCCGTACGTTATTTACGATTGGGGACTTAAAACGAGACTTGGGTTGGAAGAAACCATGGAATGTAGACAGTGTGGAGAATTTAAGTTATGGACAAGAAGACAAGTGGCATTTGCTGGATGTTTACCGTCCAAGGAAAGCGACGGGGCCCCTTCCTGTCATTATCAATATTCACGGAGGCGCTTGGGTATATGGAGATAAGAAGGTATATGCTCCGTATTGTATGTATTTAGCCAGTCGAGGTTTTGCAGTCGTGAATGCGAGTTACCGATTAGCTCCAAGACACACTTTCCTGCTCCTTTAGAAGATGTGGGAGCTATGGTAGAGTGGGTATTTCATCACTCAGATGAGTATGGCTTCGATCTTTCGAATTTATTCTTTGTGGGAGATTCTGCAGGAGCGCATTTGGCGACGGCGTATACGGCTATTCAGTTGAATGACGCCTATGCGGAAAATTTTCCTGGAATTAAAGTAGCAAAAAGGTTTGTTCCGAAAGGATTGCTCTTAAACTGTGGAGTCTTTGATATGGAGGCCGAATGGAAGAAGCAAGGACGTGCGTTGACACCGTTTTTAACGGATCTACTTGGTGAGAAACCGACCGTTGAAGCTGTGAAGAAAATGAGCCCTGCGAAGTATATTACTTCAGATTTCCCGCCTGTTCATATGACAACGAGTAATGGAGATTTTTTACGCAAGCATTCTTATCGCTTGAAGGAAGTATTAGAGAAGAAGGGCGTGGAAATCGTATTTAAGGAATACGGGGAGAGAAAGAAACCTCAAGGGCATGTATTCCATTTGAATCTGAAAAATAAAGTTGGCCAACAATGTAATAAAGACCAGCTGTTGTTTATAAAACAAATCATGGAAAAATAAAACTCGAAGCGGAAATTGCTTCGAGTTTTTTCTGTATAATTCAGGAGATTTTGAATCAAATGATGAAATTATTTTTTAACAATGTGAAATAAATGTTAAAATCCTATTTCAATGACAGCGCTTTTATGATAAACTGGTATCAGAAGGAAGTGGGATGATGGTAGATTTAATTAAGTTAGATACTGAAAAAAATAATCAACACACCATAGATATCGATGCTGTATCAACGGAGGAAATCCTACGAAAAATTAATAATGAGGATAAGACGGTTGCTTCAATCGTTGAAGAGAGTATAGGAGATATCTCCATTCTAGTTGGCCAGATTGTAGATCGAATGAAAGTCGGTGGACGTCTGTTTTATATTGGTGCAGGAACGTCGGGAAGGCTAGGAGTGTTAGATGCGGCAGAATGCCCACCAACATACGGTGTTGATAAAGGACTAGTTGTTGGAATTATGGCTGGTGGAGATAATGCAATGTTTACAGCTCAAGAAGGTGCAGAGGACTCTCTTGAACTGGCTGCAAAAGACTTAGCTGCATATAATCTTTGCGAAAAGGATAGTGTTATAGGGCTTGCAGCTAGTGGTAGAACGCCTTATGTACTTGGCGGTTTGCGCTACGCACGACAAGTTGGTGCGTTGACTGGAACTATTTCTTGTGTGAAGAATGCAGAGATTTCAAAATCTGCGGATTATCCGATTGAGGTAGTGACTGGTGCAGAGGTGATTATGGGATCAACTCGAATGAAAGCAGGAACAGCCCAAAAATTAATATTAAATATGATTTCAACCAGTGTCATGATTAAGTTGGGTAAAGTATATAAGAATTATATGGTTGATGTGAAACCAACAAACAAAAAATTAGTGATTCGATCAAAAAATATGATTCGTACATTGACAGGAGTCGGTGAAGAAAGAGCGGAACTACTTTATGAACAAAGTGGTCATAGCGTGAAGAAAGCACTTGTTATGGAAATAATGGGTGTTGATAGAAACGCAGCGGAAGAAGCTCTTTCAAAAGGGGATGGACATATTAAACGGGCTATCCAATATTTAGGAGGTGATGTTTAGTGCAAGATATGGAATTAATTGTTTTCGAATTATTAGTAACGGAGGAAATGCCAAAGCTTTAGTTTATGAAGCGATAGAAGAATCCGAAAAAGGTAATTTTGAAGAGGCTAGAAAATTACTTGAAGAGGCAGATAGTTTTTTAAATAAAGCCCATCAAGTTCAAACCGATTTAATTCAAAAAGAAGCAGCAGGTGAAAAGAATGAAGTTTCAGTACTATTTGTACATGCGCAAGATCACTTAATGACTTCGATAGAGGTAAGAACTCTAGCAGAAAATGTAATTCGAATGAATGAAAGACTTTGGAAGTTAGAGCATAAATAGTAAGGAGAAAACGATGGCTAAATTTAGAAAATGGACTGTTAAGAACATGGACCAGAAAAAACAATATAAGACAGCAATGGGAACTACAGACTATGATATTCCGATGTTTGGTTATAAAAGTGTATTGTTTATTATTACCACAATGGTAGTATCAATGTTTGTGATTCCGGCAATTTGCGATTTGATTCATATTGATTTTAAATGGCCTTTTGTGATTATTGGAGGTCTCATTGCAGGTTTCTCAGTTTCATTTTCTCAATACTTTGTAAACTCTAAAAAAGGAATTACGAAAGCCTTTTGGTGGGTTGGAGGTATTTGGAGTATTGTTATCGGAATTATTTATTATTTTATCGTAATGACCGGAGTAATTTTATAAGCGACTGGAGGTGAAAGGTATGAAAATTTTATTAGTTTGTTCAGGAGGTATGTCTAGTGCGATTGTAGCAAAAGCCTTACAAGAAGCAGGGACAAAAGAAGGATTAGATATTCAAGTTGAAGAATGCGGAACTCAAGCTTTTGCTGAAAAAGTAAAAGATGGTTATCAAATTTCACTTGTAGCGCCTCAAATTCGACACCGTTATGATGTGTTGAAAGCTAGTGCAGATGAAGCAGGTGTTCCTTGTTTATTGATCAAACCACAAGGATATACTCCATTAGGAGGACCAAAACTACTTCAACAAATCAAAGAAGAATTAAAAATATAATAAGGAAAGTGGGGATATTTTATGTTTGATAAAATCACAGAATTTATGGATACAAAGCTATCGACACCGATGGCAAAATTAGCAGAACAACGCCATTTAAGAGCGATTCGTGATGGTATTATTGCAACTTTACCAATTATTGTCGTTGCGTCAATGTTTTTAGTAATTGCCTTTCTTCCAAACTCAATGCCAAAAGAATGGGGAATTACTCAATTTATTCAAGCAAACCAAGCTAAAATCTTATTACCTTACCGTGTATCAATGTACATTATGACGCTATATGCGGTATTTGGTATTGGATACTCGCTAGCATCGTCTTATGATTTAGATGGTTTATCAGGTGCTATCTTAGCAGAATTAGCATACTTACTAACAATCATTCCTAAAGCAATTCCAGCGGCTTCTGCAGAAGTAAAAGCTTTAGCAGAAACTAGCGAGCCTTTAAAAAACTATTTATCTTCATTACCTTCGGGGTTTGTACTCCCTATGAGTAATCTGGGATCCGCGGGTATGTTTATTGGTATCTTATCTGCATTCGTGGCAGTTGAAGTATATCGTTTCACTCAAAAGAGTGGATTCAAGATTTCAATGCCACCACAAGTACCTGCGTCAGTTGCACGTTCTTTTGAAGCATTAACACCAACAGTAATCGTATTATTATTCGTTTCAACAATTACAATGTTCATCGGTATTGATGTTCATAAAATTGTAGGTAGTATTGTTGCTCCATTAGTACAAGCGACAGATTCAATCTTCTCTGTTATCGTAGTAATTTTCTTATCACAATTCTTCTGGTCATTTGGTATTCACGGTTGGTCAATCGTTGGATCTCTTGCACGTCCATTATGGTTAGTGTTGCTAGAAGAAAATACTACAGCGTTTGCGAATGGTTCTGCAATCCCTAATATTGCAGCTGAACCTTTCTATCAATGGTTTGTAATGATTGGTGGTTCTGGGGCAACTATCGGATTAGCTATCTTACTAATTTGGCGCTCTAAATCTGCATATGGTAAATCTCTCGGTAAGACAGCATTTATCCCAGCAGTATGTAACATCAATGAGCCTTTAATCTTCGGTACACCAATTGTATTAAATCCACAATTAATCATTCCGTTTATTTTAGCACCATTAGCAAATGGGGTAGTAACTTGGATCGCAATGTCTACAGGTTTAGTAAACAAAGTGGTTGCAAGTGCGCCTTGGACACTTCCTGGACCAATTGGAGCATTCCTAGCTACAGGTAGTGACTGGAGAGCAATTGTATTAAACGTAGTATTAATTTTATTATCAATTTTAATTTACTATCCATTCTTTGCAATGTACGACAAATCATTACTAGCTCAAGAGCAAGAGCAATAAGAATGAAGTTCTCAGCCCTGTTCTAGTAACAGGGCTTTTCTATATAAATGTGTAAGGAGAAAATGAATGAGACGACTAGGTGTATCAATTTATCTTGAAAAAAGCACTCTAAATGACATTAAAACTTATCTAAAAAAAACAAGTGAGTTTGGCTTTTCCAGAATATTTTCGTGTTTATTATCTGTGAATAAACCAGCAGAAGAAATCAAAAAAGAATTTACTGAGATTAATGAATATGCACACTTACTTGGATTTGAAGTCATTGTAGACGTTTCGCCTCGAGTGTTTGGAGAACTGAATATTTCATATAAAGATTTATCTTTCTTTAAAGAAATTGGAGCAGATGGAATTCGTTTAGATGCAGGTTTTTCAGGGTTAGAAGAGTCGATTATGACGTATAATCCGGAAGGGTTAATTATTGAAATCAACATGAGTAATAATGTTCATACACTAGATACGATTATGGATTACAGACCAAATAAATATAAATTATATGGTTGTCATAATTTTTATCCACACCGCTATTCTGGTTTGAACATAGATTTCTATAAAGAATGTACGAGACGATTTAGTCAGTATGGAATAAAAACTGCAGCGTTTGTTACTTGTGCTGATAAAAATGCATTTGGACCTTGGCCAACAACAGAGGGCTTACCAACTTTAGAGCTTCATCGTGAATTGCCGTTAGATGTACAGATTAAACATCATATTGCGATGGAATTAGTGGATGATATTTTGATTTCTAACTGCTATCCAACAGACGAAGAATTACAGTCTCTACAAGGACTGGATTTAGATTTGGTAACTTTTGATGTTGAATTAGTGGATGGCATTCCAGAAGTGGAAAAGAAAATTGTATTAGAGGAATTCCACTTTAATAGAGGGGATCAAAATGATTACTTTATTCGTTCAACACAGAGCCGTGTGAAATATAAAGGACATCGTTTTGACGTGTTTAATGCTCCTAGTCAGATTCGTAGAGGGGATATTATTATCGAAAGCAGCGAATACGGTCATTATGCAGGCGAGTTACAAATTGCCTTGAAGGATATGGAGAATTCAGGTAAACAAATGTTGTCGGAAAAGTAGTAGATATAGAACACTTTATTTTAGATGAATTAAAACCATGGCAAAAATTTAAATTTAGATTAGGATAAATGCAATGGATAAAAAACAAAGAATATTATGGGGCGGAGCTACCGCTTCAAGCCAATATGAGGGCGGTTTTTCAAGCGCAAAAGGGTTAGATACGCAAGATTGCCGAGCATATTTACCACGAACTTCGAATGCAACCGAAGAAACGCGATTATTAACGAAAGAAAAAATTGAAGAAGCTAAAAGTTTGAATAGCAACAAGTATTATCCGTTTAGAAATGGAACAAAAGGTTTTGACCATTTGGAAGAAGATATTGAATACTTAGATGAGTTAGGGTTAGGTGTATATCGTTTTTCTATTAGTTGGGCAAGGCTTTTTCCAAATGGAGTAGAAGAAGTGCCTTCTCCAGAAGGTGTCGCTTATTATGATCGAGTTTTTAATCTTTTGGCAGCAAAGGGAATCAAAATTTTTCTAACGCTCAATCATTATGCAATGCCGATTTATTTGGTAGAACAATATGGTGGTTGGAAAGGAAGAGAATGTATCGAGCATTTCATGCGTTTTGCTACCTTTGTTTTTGAAAGATGGGGGAACTTAGTCGAATATTGGTTACCATTTAACGAGATTAACGCAGGATACTTTAGTCCGTATAATGGTGTGGGTTTATTGAAAGGTGAAAACGGATTTGATTTATCTGATGTATTTCAAGCCCTACATCATCAATTTGTCGCAAGTGCCAAAACAATAAAATTAGCTAGAGAAATGAAACTTCCAGGCCGTTTTGGGTCCATGATTGCGTGTTTCTGTTACTATCCGTTAACTAGTAGGCCAGAGGATAATCTAAAACTAGTTTTTGAAGAACAAATGAACCAATGGTACTGCATGGATATTTTATCTAAAGGAGAGTATCCATATTATGCAGAAACCTTCTTTAAAAACAAAAATATTGTTCTAAACATTACGGATGAGGACAAGAAACTATTAAAAGAGAATACTTGCGACTTTGTTTCAATTTCTTTCTATACATCATCTGTAATTACGGTGGAAGAAGCAGATAAAACAGCAGGAAATTTGGTGGTTTCCACTAAGAATCCTTATTTAAAAGCAAGTGAATGGGGATGGCAAATTGATCCGGTGGGGCTAAGAACCTCATTACATAAAGTGTATGAACGATACGGAAAGCCGGTAATTGTGTCAGAAAATGGGTTAGGCGCACGTGATGTGCTAACTGAAAATGGGGAAGTTCATGATGATTATAGAATTGATTATATGAAAAGTTATTATGAACAAGCACAATTAGCTCTAGAAGATGGAGTTCCACTTGAAGCCTATATTGCTTGGGGAATTATTGATATTGTCTCCGCGGGAAGCTGTGAAATGGATAAACGCTATGGTGTTATCTATGTAGACGCAGACAATCTAGGTAATGGAACTTACAAGCGATATAAGAAAGATAGTTTCTATTGGTATAAAGACTTCATTCAAAAATATAAAGAAGAAAGTAACGGTTAAAGAGAGTGTGTTGTATGAGTGTGTTGTATAAAATAAATAGCTCGATGGATGCTTTTACGGAAACAGAACGCACCATAGCAGAGTTTATTATTTCAAATAAGCATGTAGTGCTTGATGCGAATGCTAAAGAATTAGGAGAAATTACAAAAACATCAGCCTCGGCCTGGGTTCGATTTTCAAAGAAAATGGGGTATAAAGGTTTGCCGGCGTTTAAAGTGGAATTAGCAAAAGAAAAAGATAGTTTAGACGAAGGTGATATTGAAACTTTTTTAAATCCAAGTGATTCTTTGATGACACTACTTCAAAAAACAGAAAACATGTTAACGCAGAATATCAAAGAAACATTTGCCTTACTCGATTATCATGCTTTAGAAAAAGCGATTGAATCGATTAACAAAGCAAAGACGGTTTATTTATTAGGAGTTGGTGGAAGCAGTATTGTTTGTTTAGATTTCTATCATAAAATGACACGTATCCATCAAGAAATTATTTACGATCGTGATTTACATACGTTAATGGCACGTGTAGCACAGCTAGAGAAAGATGATGTTGTCATTGTCATTAGTTATAGTGGCGAAACAGAGTCCATAAATTCGATTGCCAAAGTTGCAAAAAAACTTGGGGCTAAAATTGTAGGAGTTACAAAGTATAATTTAAAATCGACTTTATCAACTTTGTCAGATATCCGATTGTTTGTTCCGGTAGAAGAAAAAGAAATTCGTTTAGGTTCTATTACTTCTCGGAATAGTTTATTAACGATTACCGATTTACTGTATTACGGAATTGCAAAGAAAGATTTTAATGTTACAAAAGACTTGCTTGTTAGAACACGACAATTTATTAAGGAGGTTCAATAATGCTGGCAGTAGGATTAATGTCGGGAACATCTTTAGATGGTGTAGATACAGTCCTTTGTGAAATCACTGGGTATGATGAGTCCACAGAGGTAAAACAATTAAACTTTATTACGGTAGATATTCCAGAGTGTTTAAGAGCAAAAATCAGGAAATGTTGTAGCAGAGAATTAATTCCTGTGGATTTAATCTGTTCTTTGAATTTTGAATTAGGATATCTTTTTGCAGATGCAGTAAAAAGTATTTGTAAAGAATCCAATGTTCCATTAGAAGATTTGTCATTTATCGCAAGTCATGGACAGACTATTTTCCATATTCCGAAAGCGTATGATGATTATGTTCCAAGTACACTTCAAATTGGAGAAGCGGCTATCATTGCGAATGAATGTAAAACACAGGTGATTTCAAACTTCCGCGTGATGGATATGGCGGTAGGTGGCGAAGGCGCTCCTTTAGTTCCTTACAGTGAAACTTTACTATATGGTGAAGAGCATCAAGCAGTAGCCTTGCAAAATATCGGAGGTATTGGAAATGTGACAGTTCTTCCTAAAAAGGGAGATGAGAAAAAAGTGATTGCTTTTGATACGGGTCCAGGGAATATGATGATTGATGAAGCTGTTCGAACTTTCTATGGAGAGAAATATGATAAGGATGGATTTTATGCTCGACAAGGAAAGATGATACCGCAACTGGCAGAAGAGCTAAAAGAGCATCCTTACTTTAAGATGGATCTTCCAAAAACAACGGGTAGAGAAATGTTTGGAGAGCATTTTACAAGAGGACTTATTGAAAAGTATCATTCTCATGATGCGAACGATATTATTCATACCTTTACGTGGTTTACGGCCTATTCGATTGCATATCATTATAAGAAACATTTGATTGGGGCATATGATTTGAAGAAATGCATTATTGGTGGTGGCGGTGCCTATAATTCTTACCTGCTTGAACTCATCCAAAAAGAGATGCCTGAAGTTCAAGTGATTACGCAAGAAGAACATGGTTTTTCTTCAGAAGCAAAAGAAGCACTGGCATTTGTGATTTTGGGGAACCAAACTTACCATAGAAGACCATCTAATGTTCCTTCAGCCACTGGTGCGAAGAAAAGTGTAATTTTAGGTCAAATTACCTATCCAACTTTATAACATAAAGATACCTATTGTGAAATTTCACAATAGGTATTTTCTTTTATAGATAAAAGACACTTTCTGTCGCAGGTCTAGAAGGAATAATCTCCAATTGTTTTTGAGAAGATTCTATTTCAGAAATACAGCTACTTAATACGGTATCGTTCTTTTTTTAACGACACTTCCTTCAAAAGCGACAGGAATGATTGGTTCACTGTTGCATGATAATAGAGTTTTTGCGATATCTTTTCCGGCTTGGTGAGCAAGAGTATGTAAAAAGTAATTGGCATCATATGTGCTGCAGAAACTTGCCAGTTTAGCAACTTCTGTTTTTGGTTTTGAGTAAACCGTCTGTACAATAGTACTTCTGTCAGGGAAGAGTTCTTCCAGCACCGGAACTAGTTCGCAGAAATCTAAAGGGGATTCAGTATAATCTAGATAATCGACATATGTTTTTAAAATCTGTTTTCCAATCCAATATCCACTACCTTCATCTCCTAGAATGTGTCCCCAACCCCCTTTTTGAATAAATTTTCCATCTTTTCTTGAGAGAAGCGAAGAACCTGTTCCTGCGATGAATAGATTACCGTCATTATTTTTAAATGTAGCAATATGACTCATCTTTAAATCAGAATCCACTACGAAACGACAACTGATTTTTTCGTTAAAAGCCAAAGTAAGTTTCTCGATAATGGTGCTAGCGCCTGCCATACCAATAGAAATACAGTTGATATCTGAATATTGGAGATTGTTGTTAGATAGTAAGTGCTCAATAACTTGTGCTACATTTGACACTGCAAGTTCAAAATTTACAATTGGATTTCCCATCTCTCCGTTGATTTCATCAATCTGATGATTATCTTGATATAAGACTCCTTTTGTTTTTGTTCCGCCTCCGTCTATTCCGATTCTCATAGTAAAACCCCTTTCAACATATAATACTATCGTAAATGAATTCAAGATTTCCTTCAAGCTTGTTTTAAAAAAACTATAGAAAAACCACCCATATGAGGGTGGTTCAGTAGATGAAAAAGCCAAAAGTGTCTAGTTTTATTTCTTCTATTTTCTCAACTGATGAGTCATCTTATAACTGCTTTCCAAAATGTCGGTTTCACGACTTTCGTCTTTTTGAAGAAGCCCTAAGTAGAGTAAGTCGACTAGGAAGAGCGAGTCGTTACGACTGGTAATGGCTGCGGAACGAATCGATTTTTCGTGGCGAGGAACTTTGAGGCAATAGGTACTGAGAGCGTCTAGATTGACGCTGCCTTGTCCAGTAATCGATACGGTTGGGATGCCACGTTGTTTAGCAATCTCAAAGGCTGCACTGACTTCTCTTGTGTTGGCAGAATAGCTGATACCAATTACTAAGTCTTTTTCCGTAGCATTGCTAAGGCTTGCTAGTTGGATGTGTGAGTCAGTGTGGTACACGATATTTTTACCGATACGGCTTAGTTTAAAGTAAATATCGTTACACACCATTCCGGATGCTCCTACGCCGAATGCGTATATTCTATTTGCGTTTTTGAGTAAATCGATGACGTGGTCTAGCACTTCGTCGTCAACTAATTCTAATGTCATTTCGTAAGATCTGTTGACCGTCTTAATTAATTTGGATTGAATGGTTTTGATAGAGTCGTCTTTATCGATTTGTTCATCGATGGATTGTGAGTTTTGTTGTGCTAAATTCATCTTGAATCGAGAGTAAGAACGGAACCCAATTTTTTTAATATATTTACTAATAGAAGAGGACGAAACCCCAATTTCATCTGCTAATACATGAATGCTTGAAGAAAGCGCGACATCTGAATGCTTTGAGATGAATTCTTCAATTTTTTTATCTGTTGCTGTTAAACTTCTTCATAGAACCCCTGCCTTTTGAGAAATATTGTTTCCAATTTCATTATACAGTATTGAAATAAAATTTACAACGATGTATAATATGTTTAAGAAACCGATTTCATTATGAAGTTTAGTGGAATTTTTAAGAGGAGGTGGAGAAAATGGATGATATTTCAAAATTGATGACAGAGCAAGTCAATGACAGAAGTAAGGATATTGAAACGCAGTCGATTAGTGAGATTTTACGTTATATGAATGACGAAAATAAAATCATCACCCAAGCGATTGAACAGTGCATTCCAGAAATTGAAAAAGTGACAGCAGGTGTTGTACAAGCATTCGAGAAAGGAGGCCGGCTGATTTATCTGGGCGCGGGTACTTCTGGTCGACTTGGTGTTCTGGACGCAAGTGAATGCCCACCAACATTCGGTGTATCGCCGGAGATGGTAGTTGGAATTATTGCAGGTGGAGATTACGCTCTTCGAAACGCCATTGAAGGCGCCGAAGACGATGAAACCTTAGCCGAGAAACAGTTAAGAGACTTGGATCTTGTCAAAGAGGATGTAGTCATCGGGATTAGTGCGAGTGGACGTACTCCTTATGTGGCAGCAGGACTTTCCTATGCCAATGAGGTTGGATGTTTCACAGGTGCGATTTCCAATTCTCCAAATGCTTTAATTTCTAACATTGCTTCGGTTGGTATCGAAGCAATTACTGGACCAGAAGTGGTTACAGGATCTACTCGAATGAAAGCAGGTACGGCCCAAAAAATCATTCTCAATATGATTACGACGACTGCAATGATTCAAGTAGGGAAAAATCTTTAAAGGATATATGGTCGATGTTCAACCAACGAACTTAAAAGTTGAAACAACGTGCGACAAATATTCTTGCCAATATTACTCATCTTTCTCAAGAAGACGCCAGAAGAGTTCTTGAGGAAAATGATTTTTGATTTAAAAGTCGCTATTATCTCTCAAATACATCATATTTCGGCAAAAGAAGCAGAGCAACTACTTCAGGCAAATCAGATGAATATTGTCAAGGCAATGAAAAAAATAAGGAGGCTTAATAAAAATGGATGCAAAGAAAGTAGCAAGTGAAATTTTTAAATAAAGTCGGACAAAAAGGAAAACGTGGTTAGTAATGCTACATGTATGACTCGCCTACGTCTGACTGTAGCAGATACATCTAAAGTGGATGTCGCTGGATTAAAAAGATGTGGATTCAGTATTAGGGGTTGTAGAACGTGAACAAGGAGTTCAAATTGTTTTTAGGACCTGGTAAAGTGACAGAAGTTGGTCGCGAATTCGCTGAATTAACAGGAATTGAATTAGGTAGCGTAGACGAAGTAGACGCAGCTGATTTAGCGAAAGAAAACAAAAAAGAAAATAAAGCAAAACACAATGGACCTATCCAACGCTTCTTAGAACACATTGCGAATATTTTCGTGCCATTATTACCAGGGATTATCGCAGCTGGTTTAATTAACGGTATTTCAAACGTTATTAACGTAACAACAAAAAATGCGTATAACTTTGAATGGTGGTACCAATCAATTCGTACAATGGGTTGGGGGCTATTCGCCTTCTTACCTTTATATGTAGGATATAATGCCGCTCGTGAGTTCAAAGGAACTCCTATTCTTGGGGCAATCGCAGGAAGTATGTCAATTGTTGTACCATCAATGCCTCTTTTATTAAAAACAGATGCAGGTCAAGTGTTAATGCCATTTACTGGAAAAGCATATAACCCAGGTGCTGGTGGGTTATTAGCCGCATTAATGATGGGTATTCTTGTTGCTTACTTAGAACGCGCTGTTAATAAAGTAGTACCTCAAATGCTGAAAACATTCTTAACACCATTATTGACATTAATCATTGGTGCATTCTTATCAGTGTTAGTTATCCAACCTGCTGGGGCCCTTTTAACAGATGGGATTTACAACGTATTAAACTTCGTATATGAAAAATTAGGAATTTTTGGTGGGTACATCTTATCTGCTGGATTCTTACCAATCGTATCTGTTGGGTTACACCAAGCGTTAACTCCAATCCACGCTCTATTAAACAATCCAGAAGGGCCAACTCAAGGTATCAACTACCTATTACCAATCTTAATGATGGCCGGTGGTGGACAAGTGGGTGCAGGTTTAGCATTATACTTGAAGACTAAGAACAAAAAATTAAAACAATTAACAAGAGACTCATTACCAGTTGGTATCTTAGGTATCGGGGAACCAATGATGTACGCTGTAACACTTCCATTAGGTAAACCATTCTTAACAGCCTGCTTAGGATCTGGTGTCGGCGGTATGTTAGCCGTTCTATTCCACTTAGGGACTGTATCTCAAGGGGTTTCTGGATTATTCGGTGCTTTAATTATGGTGCCAGGAACTCAAGTACTCTTCTTAACTGCAATGGTCGGAGCTTACATCGGCGGATTTGTCATCACATGGTTATTCGGTGTAGATGAGGATCGTATTAACGAAGTATATGGAAACAAATAGAGCAAACATTTCTTTTGGGCGCTCCATCTATATCAATCTTGGTGAACAAGTCGTTACACAAGTGTTAGAAGAAATGAAAGCCGCGCGTCAAACCGTGGCTTTTACTTCTTTTCAGTTGCCAGAATATCCGCTTGAAATCTCGGATATGACACGTCTTGTGGAACTCGCTCGTTCATACGAGGTGGATTTAATTCCAGACATCGCCCATAAAGATCTTACCAAAGAAAACATAGCAGCTCTGAAAAAAGCAGGGCTATCGTACTTACGTCTGGACGAATTTGGAGACGAAGCGTTTATTGAACGTTGCGGCAAGGCGTTTACGCTGGTTGTGAATGCTTCAACGTTTACGCACCGCGAATATAAACTGTTGGAACGACTCGGATTTTCTCGTCAAATCATCGCTTGTCATAATTATTATCCAAAAGTTTATTCAGGAATTTCACTTTCTAAATTTGCGACGATTAACCAAAAATTGCATGTACTCGGTGTAAAAGTGCTGGCCTTTATTCCAGGGGATGAGCCTTTAAGAGGGCCGCTTCATGAAGGGTTGCCAACGGTTGAAACGCATCGTACGTTGGATACGCGATTGGCGATTTGCGAATTGATTGCTTCTCACACGGATATGATTTTAGTGGGGGATACGTTTATTAACGCGTCTACACAAAAAGTCATGAAGGAATTCCAGGAAGGGTTCGTGTCGCTAAAGGCGCAAGCGCCTGCAGCATTAACAGGCAAAGTGCTTCATGACCGTATCGATGCTAGTGATTTGTGTACCGAGTACTCGGTACTCGTGGGTCAGCCTTATTGGGTGACGAGGTTTCTACAACAATCCGCACCGTTGGAGAAATCAACCAAGCCAATGCTGGTTACGGTCGTTACCAAGGCGAAATCGAAATTGCTAAAGTTGAGTTACCCGCAGACGTTCGCCAAAATGTCATCGGGCACTTACTTCCATCTGAGATTGCAGTATTTACCGCTTTGCCAGAAGGATTTGGGATTCAATTAGAAGTCGAATAACAAACAATAATCCATCCGCGACTTTTGGCAGGGTGGATTGTTTATTTTTCTAGACAACATTAGAAAAATGAGCGGTTTTATGATACTCTAGATGAGTAAAAATTTTATAGGAATAAAGGGGGCCTTTGGATGATAGAGCTGATTGCAACAGTTGAATCCATCCAACAAGCAAAAGACTTGCTTGAAGCGGGCGTGGACACGATTTATTTTGGGGAAGACCAATTCGGACTTCGCCTTCCTATGTCGTTTACACGTGAGGAACAAAAAGAATTAACGGAATTGGCGCACCAATATGGAAAGAAAGCGAGCGTTGCTGTCAACGCGATTTTCCATAATGAAGGAATTGCGCTTGTGCCTGAGTATTTAACATTTTTAAAGGAAATCGGTGTTGATAACATCGCGGTAGGAGATCCAGGAGTGGTTCAAATTATGAAGAATCCTGAGTACTCTATCCCGTATCGTTATGATGCAGCGGTTTTAGTAACAAGTAGTCGTCAAATCAACTTCTGGGGAAATCGTGGTGCCGTTGGTGCGGTACTTGCGCGTGAAATTCCTCGTGAAGAAATGAAAACTTTGGCAGCAGGTGTAGAAATTCCAATCGAAGTTCTCGTGTACGGTGCAACTTGCATCCATCATTCAAAACGCCCACTGTTAAATAACTATTTTAACTATATCGAGAAAAAAGAATCGGTTGAAAAACGTCGCGGTTTATTCGTGTCAGAACCTGCCGATGAAGATTCTCACTATTCCATCTACGAAGACATTAACGGAACGCATATTTTCGCGAATAATGACGTGTCTCTTGCACCTTATTTGTTAGAATTAACAGAAATGGGCATTCCACAATGGAAATTAGACGGAGTGTTAGCTCCAGGTCAAGATTTTGTAGAAGTAGCAAAATTATTCGTCAATGCTCGTAATGAAATCGAAGCAGGCACATGGACTCCAGAGAAGAGCGCAAGCCTTGAACTACAAGTACGCGCACACCATCCAAAGTACGTGGCCTCGAAGCAGGATTTTATATTTTAAATCCAGAAGATGTGAAATAGGAGAGAGTCAAATGGGAAGAAAAATATTGAAAAAACCTGAAGTACTTGCTCCAGCAGGTACTCTTGAAAAATTAAAAACAGCTATTTTATACGGAGCAGATGCAGTTTTCCTTGGTGGAGAAGCGTACGGGCTTCGTAGCCGTGCAGGGAACTTCGACTTTGCGGAAATGAAAGAAGCCGTTGATTTTGCCCACGCACATAACGCAAAAGTATATATCGCAGCTAACATGGTGACGCACGAAGGAGACGAAAAAGGAGCGGGAGACTTTTTCCGCACGGTTCGTGACATCGGTATCGATGCAGCCATCATCAGTGACATGGCCTTAATGGATATTTGTGCCTCAGAAGCGCCAGGATTACCAATCCATTTATCAACACAATCTTCAGCAGCCAACTACGAAACTCTAAACTTCTGGAAAGACGAAGGATTAGAACGTGTCGTGTTAGCGCGTGAAGTATCAATGGATGAAATCAGAGAAATGCGAGAAAAAGTGGATGTAGAAATCGAAGCGTTCATTCACGGTGCAATGTGTATTTCTTATTCCGGACGTTGCGTATTATCAAACCACATGGTGCATCGTGATGCTAACCGTGGTGGATGTGCGCAGTCTTGTCGTTGGAAATACGGTCTATTCGATATGCCATTTGCTGGTGAAAAGAATATGGTCGGTGCTGGTGAAGAAGGAATCGAAGAGAAATTCTCAATGAGTGCCGTTGACTTATCAATGCTTCAAACTTACCTGACTTAATCGAAGCAGGTGTGGATAGCTTGAAGATTGAAGGTCGTATGAAATCAATCCACTATGTTTCAACAGTATCGAACGTTTACCGTGCTGCCGTTGATTCTTACTGCGAAGATCCAGATAACTATGTATGTAAACAAGAATGGATTGATGAGTTATGGAAAGCGGCTCAACGTGAATTAGCAACTGGTTTCTACTACCAAATTCCAACTGAAGAAGAGCAATTATTTGGCCCACGTCGTCAAATTCCTCAATATGCTTTCGTTGGACAAGTACTTGAATATGATCCAGAAACACAAATCGCAACAATTCAACAACGTAATAACTTCAAAGTTGGAGACCATATCGAGTTCTACGGACCAGGAATGCGTCACCACGAAGAAGTATTAACACAATTATGGGATGAAAATGGTGAAGAAATCGAAGCAGCTCCTCACGCGATGATGATCTGCAAGATGAAAGTATCTGAGCCAGTGAAACCTTTAGATATGATTCGTAAACGTCGTTAAGACAAATTTAACAGAAAGAAGGAATGAAAATGTCATTACCAAATTGCCCTAAATGTGGTTCAGAATACACATATGAAGATGGCGTATTATTAGTATGTCCAGAATGTGCGTATGAATGGGAACCAGGTTCAGAAGTTGAAGAAGGCCAAGTAGCCATCGATGCAAACGGAAATAAATTACAAGATGGCGATACTGTAACAGTCATCAAAGACTTAAAAGTAAAAGGCGCTCCGAAAGATATTAAGCAAGGTACACGTGTGAAGAATATTCGTATCGTGGAAGGCGATCATAATATCGATTGTAAGATAGATGGTTTCGGCGCAATGAAACTTAAATCTGAGTTTGTTAAAAAGATTTAATGGGAGTTCCGTCCCGTAGGGACTACATTCAAGCCCTTTGGATATCTTCATAATAACGACAACAGCTGTACCGGCGTAAGCCTAGGTCTTACGCCTACCGAGCCTCAAAGATTCTCTAGAAAATAAATTTTCAAGAGAATCTAATTCGCATCGGTTACTGTTCGCTATTGTTGTTATTATAGAATCCAAAGGGTTTTTTCTGTAGTCCCTCGAGAAAATCTAAACTTTTTACATGCTCGAATTAAGTTTCTTGCTTCTCAGGAGGGAAAAGGATTCGGCTTTTTTTCGTCTCTCGACTCAGTGAACTTAACCCAACTTAGAGATAAGTTTTATTGCTTCTCATGAAGGACAGGTTCGGCTTATTGGTAAAAATTTCCAAAGGGTGGACTGTAAATAAAATTTAATAAATAAGGATTATATGCATAAAAACAGTTTTCTTATGCATATTTTTATTAGGGAAAATAGGTCTGAGTCCTTGAAATTTAATTTCCACTGTGTTACATTCAGAATAAGGAGTAGAAAACGCTTTTGTGTAGGCGTTTCTGTGACTTTTATCACAAAATTCGTTTAGGAGAAATGGCAGTTTTGGAACAGTATCATACAGGTACCATTCGATTGATGGGAACCGTCATCGAATTGAAAATTGCGCATCCAGAAGGCGAGCGTTTAGTGGCTGAAGTTTTCGAGCAATTAAAGCGATATGAGCATCGTTTTAGCGCGAATGACCTAACTTCGGAGCTAATGGCCGTGAACTTGGCAGCGGGTAAACATGCGGTTAGTGTTCATCCAGAAATTTTTCATTTAGTAAAAATAGGTCTGGAGAATAGTTTAGCTGTGGGAAGTCGGATGAATATCTTGATTGGCCCGGTTGTTCAAACATGGCGCGTAGGCTTTAGTGATGCACGAGTACCAACGGATGAAGAAATTAAAGCCAAACTGCAACTGACCGATGCAACGAAAGTCGAACTGAATGAAGAGAGTCAGACGATTTTTCTGTTGGAAGAAGGAATGCGAATCGACCTTGGTTGTATTGCCAAAGGGTATATTGCCGACTTGGTGATGCAACAGCTAAAAGAGCAAGGAGTGACTTCTGCGCTCATTAATCTTGGTGGGAATGTTCTTACACTAGGACCAGCTGTTCATCATGAAGATGGGAATTGGTGGATTGGAATTCAAAACCCTAAACTCCTGCGTGGAGAAAATGTGGCGCTTCTTCCGATTCAAGATGAGTCGATTGTGACATCAGGTGTCTATGAACGGGTGCTCGAAGTGGATGGGAAGAAATACCATCATATTTTGGACCCTAATACTGGATATCCAGCCGAAACAGACGTTGCGAGTCTGACGATTGTATCGAAGCAATCCGTGGATTGTGAGATATGGACGACTAGACTCTTTGGAAAAAAAGCACACGAAATCTTATTCGAAGTGGAACAACACCCTAATATCGAAGCTGTGTTGATTTTGGAAGATGATCGTATCTTCTACACATCAGGACTTGCTTCAAAGATTCAATTACTCGAAAGGAAGTACTCAAATGGTTAAATTAATCGGTTTAGTCGGAACAAACTCTAAAAAATCAACAAACCGTCAACTATTACAATACATTCAAAAACATTTTTCAGAACAGGCGGAAATTGAACTTGTCGAAATTAAAGACATTCCAATGTTCAACAAACCAACTCCTAAAGTAGTGCCTCAAGAAGCACAAGCAATTGCAGAAAAAATCGCTGCAGCTGATGGAGTAATCATTAGTACACCAGAATATGACCACTCATGCCCAGCTGTATTAATGAACGCTTTAGCATGGTTATCTTATGGTATCTATCCATTGTTAAATAAACCTGTCATGATTACAGGAGCATCTTACGGAACATTAGGTTCTTCACGTGCACAAAGTCAATTACGTCAAATCTTAAACGCGCCAGAAATTAAAGCACGCGTTTTACCAAGTGATGAATTCTTATTAGGTCACGCCTTACAAGCATTCGACGAAGAAGGTAACTTAAAAGATACAGTGACTGTTGAAAAATTAGAAAAGATTTTCGAAGATTACTTATTATTCATTGAAATTACAAAACAATTAGTTCGTGCAAACGAAGCTCGTGAAAAAGAAGCGAAAAACTTCTCATGGGACAGTTCTAAAAAATAAGGAGTGACAGTAGAAAATGAAAATTATTGGTATCGTAGGATCAAATGCGGAATTTTCGCATAACCGTTTATTATTACAATTTATCGAAAAGAAATTCAGTGACTTATTCGAGTTTGAAATCTTAGAAATTAAAGATATTCCAATGTTTAACCAAGACGAAGATCAATCTAAGAGCTTCCCAGTACAATACATGTACAACAAATTAATCCGTGCAGATGGTGTGATTATCGCGACACCTGAACACAACCACACAATTACAGCTGCTTTGAAGAGCACTTTAGAATGGATGTCATTCAACTTACACCCATTCGAAAACAAACCAGTTATGATCATGGGAGCTTCTCACTATGATCAAGGGACTTCACGTGCGCAAGTGCATTTACGTAAAATCTTGGACGCTCCAGGGGTAAATGCGTATGTATTACCAGGGAACGAATTCTTATTAGGAAAAGCAAAAGAAGCATTTGACGAAGAAGGAAATATTAAGAGCGAAGGAACTGTAGCATTCTTACGTTCATGCTTAGAAAACTTCGTGAAATACGTGGAGGTTGTAAAAGTGTTACGTAAACCATTACCAACACCGCCAGAAGACTTAGACTGCACAAACCCAATTTCTACAACTGTTCAAGGGGTTGACCCAGATGATCCAGAATGGGTTGAAAGCAAGTGAAATCGTTGGTGCTGCTCAAGGAAACGACTATGTTCGCCTAGACCACGGTTTATTAACGGTTGACCAAATCGATATGTTCTTAAAAGCTCTACCATTTGAAGTAACATATGCCGATGACAACAACCAATTCTTGTACTATAACTTCAACAAACCAGCAAACAAAATGTTGGCTCCACGTGTGCCAGCTCAATCTGGTAACCGTTTAGGAACTGTTCACCCACCACGTACATTCAAAAATGTGGAATACCTCATTGCGAACTTACGTGCAGGAAACGTGGATTACTTCCGTACAATCGTTCCAAACACTCCACCAGAAATCATCAACGTACACAACTACCAAGCAATGTACTATCCTGATGGTTCTTACGCTGGAATTAACGAAATCGTATTTGACTTCAAACCATGGTTAGATTGGTACTTACAAACAACTGGCCAACGTTTAGTAAGCGCAAATGGTGCTGCTCCAGTAGCGGATGCAACAAGTGGCGCTTCAAATAGTGGACACTCAGCTCCTGCTCCTGCAGCAGATGCAACAAGTGGTGCTTCAGATAGCGGACATTCAGCTCCGGCTCAAGCACAAGCAGTAGATGCAACAAGCGGTGCTTCAGAACACTAAAATGTAAGAAGAGAAGGCTAGGCAGATTTGCCTAGCTTTTTTGTGTTTAATAAACAACAGGAATCTTTGTTCACGTTTTAGAAACAACTGGAAACCATTTTCTTAAAATTAACAAAAATGTAATGTTCCTAGTATCCAAGTGTAGTGCTTTTGAGATATAATAAATAGGAGTTTAAGGAATGGAGAAAAACAGTGGGGAATATGAATTATCAAACAACACTTTCTCAAGCGCCAACGCACCCACACCCTCCCAAGCAAACAGAGAAAAAACGGAGTGCAGCATTTGATGGCTTGAAAGGTTTTTTTATACTAGCAATTATTACGTATTATTATTTTCAACATTTATTACCGGGCGGTTTTTAGCCGTTAACGGATTTTTAGTGGTCGGAGGCTATTTGACATTCCGGCATAATATCAAAACATTCGCGGAAGATTATAAAGAGCGTTTCCCAGTGAAAAGCTTGAAGAGAATGTTCTTCCCGATGCTCTTTATGATTGTTGTGACGGTCGCATTTTTATTCGTGGCAGCACCGCAATTACTATCCAATATCCGAGAAATGGCGCTTTCGGCATTATTCTTCGTCAATAATGATTATCAGATTTTCTCTCAACAATCATACTTCGTACAATCGGCGAATCCGAGTCCGTTTGTGCATCTCTGGTATGTATCCCTTTATGTGCAGCTTTTAATCGTTGGATATCTTTTTCGAAAACTGATGAAGAAACTCAACTTCCTCAGAATGCAGGAGTTTGCCTTGCTCGCGGTCTTAACGCTTGTTTCAGCAGCAGCAATGGCAGCACTCTATTGGTTTGAACAAGATCCTTCTCACGTATACTACTTAGTATCAACGCGTTTATTCTCGTTCACGTTTGGAGCGCTCTTAAGTTATATTCACGAAGGGAAATTACTTCTACCAGCTCGTGAGACAGGTTCGGTTATTCCGAATGTGTTGAGCATCCTCTGTTTAGGGACATTAGGTTGGATGTTTACCACCTTCAATGGAACGCAAGCAGAAGTCTATTACATGATGATGTTTATTTCATCGTTTGTGATGATGCTTCTTTTATCTTGTTCGATTCGTGAAGGAGTCGGCATTCATTACCTCTTTAGTTTTAAAGGATTTACGTTCTTTGGAAAGAGAAGTTTCTCATACTACTTATGGTTTTATCCAATTCATCTCATCGCACCAACGTTTTTACGTGGAATTGATGAGCAGTGGCTATCTGTTGGGATTCAATTTGTGTTGATTTTCGTGATGGCAGAAATCACTTATCAACTCTTTGAGAAAGAACGGATTCTCCTTCCGATTGGACAAGCGCATAGTCCGTATAATTTAACGGCTTATGGGAAATCGAATCTTCCAAAAGGAATAAAGCAATTCGGACTCGTGTTCTCATTGCTGTATCTTATCTGTGTAGGACTTGCGGGAATTGGATTTGCACAAGAGAAGAATCAAAACTCAGCCGTTCAAGAGGTTGAGGAGAAAATTCGTCAAAACCAAGCGCTCTTACAAGAGACAACGGCCGAGCCAACCACTGAAGGGACAACGACAATTAGTAATGAAATTAAAGCGAATGTGGAACAACAAGTGAAGCAAACACCGATTACCTTTGTCGGCGACTCAGTGTTACTAGCGTCTGCGAACAAACTTCGTGAAGTCTTCCCGAACGCCTATGTGGACGGAGAAGTCGGACGTCAATTGTATTACAGCGCACCAATCGTTCAAAAGTTGGCACAACAAGGTCGACTTTCTCAAACCGTAGTATTTGTCCTCGGTTCAAACGGTGCTTTTTCTGCAGCGCAAATCGATGCGTTGATTCAAGCGTCAGGGAACCGTGAAATCTTCTTAGTGACAGCTGGTTATGAAATTAAATGGGCTAAAGAAGTAAATGAGCAGTTAAAAGCAGCTGCAGAACGTTATCCAAATGTTCATCTAATCGACTGGGGAACTTACGCCAAAGGGCATACAAAAGAATGGCTCTTTGAGGATGAGATTCATCCAAACGATACAGGGGCAGCGGAATTAGCAAACCTCATTTTACAAGAAATGGTGAAATTAAAAATCCAATAAACGTTGAGACGACTCGATTTTGAGTCGTCTTTTTTATTTTTAAAAAATATTTTTGAAAACGCTATTGACATTTAGGTGTACTAAGCGCATAATACAGTTAAAGATAAGTGTATTAACCGGTTAATACACTGAATGGAAATCAAAGAAAGGAGTTACTAATGATCGTATTTGATAAAAGAAGTCCGGTCTACGAGCAAATTATCGCCTATTTCAAAGCGGGAATTGCCTCCCACAGAATGGAAGCAGGGCAAGAGATGCCGAGTCGGCGTGAATTTGCGCAAACCATGCAAATAAATCCTAATACGGTCCAACGTGCCTTTCATGAATTGGAGGTCATGGGGTTGATTACGACAGGAAATAATGTCATGAGTCGTGTGACAGAAGATGTAGAACGGATTGAGCAACTAAAAGAAGAAATGTTGGATGAGGCCATCGCAAGTTTTACTACAGCGATTCAACCTCTGAATTTAAGTGCAGAAGATGTCATCGAACATCTCAAAAAACAATTGTAGGGAAGGAGCGGTACTATGTTAACGGTTCAAAACTTAAGCAAGAGATTTGGAAAGAAAGAAGTGTTGAATGACATCTCATTTAACGCAAAAAAAGGAGAAGTGACGGCTCTCATTGGGGTCAACGGGATTGGGAAAACAACAATTATGAACTGCATTGCAGGCTTGTTGCCATTTGATAAAGGAAAAATCTCCATCGATGATATGCCTGCACGTAAAGTGTTTGCGGAAAAGGTGAGCTACATTACGGATAGTTCGATTATCTCGCCAGACCAAACAGTGGACGAAGCGATTGATTTTATGCGTACGTTCTATCCAAACTGGAATCGTCAAAAGGAAAGACATTTATTAGACTTCTTCCGTTTGAATTTAAAGGATGAAGTACGATCACTCTCGAAAGGGAATGTCGCTAAACTGAACTTGCTTCTAGGGATGGGACTGGATACAGACTATATCTTGATGGACGAACCATTTTCAGGAATTGATGTGTTTACCCGTGAAGAAATCGCGCGTGTGTTTACGAGCGACCTACTCGATGGACGCGGCGTATTGATTACAACGCATGAAATTAATGATATTGAGTATATCGTCGATAAAGCAGTGCTCCTCAACGAAGGACGCGTTGTGAAGGAATTCTATCCAGAACAAGTGCGTGAAGAAGAGGGCAAATCAATTGTCGATGTGATGAGGGAGGTATACTTACCATGAAGAAAGTCATCAATTTAACGCTTTATAATATTGGCCAGGCGAAAGGATTCATCCTCGTAGTGGCATTGCTTCAAATCTTATTGCAACTAGGGGTGAAGGTGAAGACACTTGCGACGACGGGGTTACTAACCGGACAATTGCGAATTGTGAGTCCTGATATCGTGAAACAAGTCGTTTAGACCAACTCGCAATTGGACTTCCAGTATTCTTTGCTGGAACAGCGATTCTGGTCTACTCGGCAGTCATTTGGTCGAAGGAATGGAGTAGCAAAGGGTCTTTCATTTATCGCCTACTCATGCTTCCTGGATCACGTTTTGGAATTTACTGGGCTAAATTATTAACAATGCTAGTGCTCACGTTCTTCTTACAAGCCGTTCAAGTAGTTGGGGTGTTCTTAAACTACTACCTCACAAGCTTCTTTATTCCAGAATTTGCGCAATACCACATCACACCGTGGTCGCTTGTGACAAACTCGATGGCGATGCCACTTCTAGTTCCACAGTATGCGGTACAGTTTCTTCTTATTCTTTCGATGGGGATCGCCCTCATCGTAACGGTTTTCCAACTCGCTATCCTTGTTGTTGGGGTTGAGAAGAAAGGATACGTTCGTAAGGTAACTTCGGTAGTTCTCTATATTCTAGTTGCTGTTGTGACATTCACGCTGATTATGCGTACGCAATTTGTGGTTCATTTAATTGGAAATGAAGCGTTGGTCTTCTTAATCGGTTGTATGCTCATTTGGATTGTTCTAAATATGCTACTAAGCGATTATTTATTAAATCATAAAGTTAGTGTGTAAGGAGGGGTTATCATGAAATCAAGTAAATTTGCAACAGCAGTATTTGCCTTTAGTGGACTTGTGTTTCTAGCGACAGCTGGGCACGCAGCTTATCAAGAAGTGAAGCCTGCTCCGGTATCGATTCAATTAACCGATGAAGAGAAAAATTAGTCGACGGAGCAACATTCGAAATCTCATATGCCACAGATGATTTGACATCGCCTGGTGGTGCAGCGTATGCCCTTTTAGACGGGAATGTAAAACGTGTTGGCTTTAGCGAAAATGCCTACAGCTTCCAAACGAAAAAGAGATTGGCAGACTTTTCTATAACAGATCGTCCGAATTATAATAATTTGGTGGAGTTTAAGGGGTATGACCTTCTATACGGTATGAGCTATGGCTTTGAAAGTACAACAGATTCAAAAGTGAATTTTAGTATCGTCAATAAAGAAACAAAGAAGGTTACAACGGTTACGGTTCCAATTCCTAAAGAAGTACGCGGCGACAAAAATCCTTTGATAACGCAGATCACATTCTATAGAAAAGGTAATACGGTGTATGGAGTTGTTCCAATGTCAGAGTATGAAAATAGAGGGGAGAAACCACCAACCTATTTCTTCATCACATTTTCTGTGAACTTAGAAACGGGAGTAGCCACTCCGGCAAAACGAGTGAATTTACCAGAACAGTTTGCTTCGATTGCGTGGGGAGAAGCCAAGAGCTCTCACGTGTATGACCCGCAAGTTCTTCTCTTCAAGAGTATGTATTCAAGAGATGAAAAATTCCGCTTAATGACTTTTGATGCAGAGACTGAGAAGTTTACAGAAGTCACGCCTGAACAGGGCATGAGTGCGGTACATTCGATTCTATACACAGTGGAAGACAAAGCCTATATTGCCTTGGCAGATGAGGTGCCTGCATTCAATGGATCAGATACGTATGTGAAAGCAAGTGAGCGCAAAAATAACGAGACAAAATATTATGTACTGAATGCAGGTTCGAAGAAACTAGAAGAGGCCTTCACAACAGAAACAGATGTCTATGCCCCACAAGTGTACTTAAATAAAGGCAATCTTGTGATGATCACTCTCGTCGATGGCAAACCGACGCTACGGGTGCAATCAATGCAAACAAAAGAGGTTCTTCTTTCGAAGACGATTGATGTGAACGACGATGTGTTCTTTATCGATACACGTATGTATGGCATGATGCGAATGAAATAAAAATAGTACTAAAAAAGCGTTCTACTATTTCGGTAGGACGCTTTTTATGATGCTTGTTTTTCTTCTTTTAGATGCGGATTTGGAAGGATGTGGTTGACTCCGATGGCAATGACTGCACCAATTAATGTATCGAGAATTCGTTGAATCGCATAGGCGGTATTTTGTCCTGCTTCGATATTGAAGAAGATAACTAAGAAAGTTGCGCAAGAATTAATGATACCTGATTTATTGAACTGGTTACAGAATAAAATAATGATAATGATTCCAATTGGAGCAAGCAGCAAATCTGTATACTCTGGGAACGGCAAAATTGACCGTACATAGAATAAGATGATCGCGATAACCCCGCCTGTGGTATTTCCGATAAAACGGGAGAAGGCGAATTTGAATGTTTGTTGATGGTCTGTCCGTAAACTGAAAATAGCGGATAAGGCAGCTAACATTGGCGAACCACGATGTAAGATTCTAAATAAAACCACGCAAATAAATACAGACACGGCTGTTTTAAAAGTACGAAGTCCGATATGGAATGGATTATTTGAAGATTGTGGCACGCTCTCACCTCTGCTAATTTTTAGATATCGCTATTATAATATATGTGCTAAAAAAATGGTAGAGTTATTGAACAATTCACCTATTAGGTGTATAATCAATTCAAGAGGTGATAAAAATGCATGAAGCGTTTGTATTAATTGTGGTGAATGCCGTTAAGGAACGTTATGTTTCGGAAAAAGCATTTTATACAGAAGAATTAGGAATTAGCGGGCAAAGTTGGACAAGATGGAAGAACGGAGAAAGAGGGTTGAAGGCAGAAAATCTGCAAAAAATCGCGCGCCTCTTTACGGACTATGAATGGATGCTCGTCAATAAAATCGCACGGAATGCAGAGGTGCTTCCGGAAGTGGCTTCAGATCCGGTTGCAGAGTATTTACGCTTGAAGGTAGAAATCGCTAGCCGTTGGATTCGTCAAGACAATGTACGGGTAGACTGGAAAACAGCTGCTGTTAGCAAGGGTAAATTTAAGGAAAATGTTACTATTTTTACGAGTAGCAACGACTTATGGACACTGGAGTTATCAAGATATTATCGAGATTCGAGTGGTAGGAATCACGCATAAACAAATCGGGACGAAGAAACAGGCACTTCTTGAATGGATGCATGATAAGAAAGCACAACAAAAGTATTTAGAGTACAGTAAAAATGCATTTGTTCCGGAAGAGAGTTCGAATGAGTAGAAGGCCTTAGAAAAAAATAGATTTTTATTAATGGAATACTCTCTTGTAAAAACAAGGGGGTATCCATTTTTTTATAGGCCATTTTATGATAAAATTGAAAAGATAAAGAAAGTGGTGAAACTGTGGCGAAAAAGAAAGAAAAGAAAAAAATAAAATCGTCTTTCATCTTGTTGAATGGTTCAAGTCATTATCGAAATTGACGGGACTTCTGATTGTAGCTGTAGCAAGCGTTCTTTTGGCCGGGACCATCACATGGTTGTCTGAACATAAAACCCAGCCTCAAGAAATACATGTGACACAAGATGAGTTTTTTTAAAAAGTGCTCATCCCAGCGGCGCAAAAAAAGCGTATAAAGAATACGGCGTGTTGCCAAGCGTGAGTTTAGCGCAAGCAATCCTTGAATCGAATTGGGGAGAGAGTTTATTAGCAAGTAAATATTATAATTTATACGGCGTAAAAGGGTCGTCTGCCGAACCAAACGTCGTCCTAGAAACAGCAGAATTCGTGAACAACACATGGATTACGATTAACGGAAGATTCCGTGTCTATGAAAGTTGGGCGGAATCGGTTGAAGCGCATGCTAAGTTATTAGCGTATGGCGTGGATTGGGACCCAACACTCTATCACAAGGTGCTAGGGGCTAGAAACTACAAACAAGCCGCTCAAGCCTTGCAAGATGCAGGATATGCGACCGACCCAACCTATGCACAAAAAAACTCATTCAAATGATTGAGGAACATGAATTATACAAATACGACCAATTACCAACGGAAGAAACAACAGTGTCTGTACGAAAGAGTTCGTAAGGCGCGAGGGTTTAGAAAGGAGAGGATAGTTAATGAGTCAGTTATTACCAGGAGCCATCATCGGAATTATCGGTGGAGATGAACAAGTGTCATCCATTGCACGTGAAGCAAAAAAAATGGGGTACGTTGTGTACTGCTACCATCAATCAAATGAAGCGGCTATTTCGATGGCTGAATATGAAATTGTCTCTTCTTACACAGACCGCGAGGCCTTATTAGACTTTGCTGAAAAAGTCGATACAGTTTTACTCTTAACAAACTTAGTGCCAGTAGATGTGTTGTACGAAATTAGCAGCAAAACGCGATACTATCAGTCTTTTGAACTGGCAGAGATTTCGCAAAACCGTACCGTTGAAAAATTATTCTTAGATACGCATGCGATTAACTTAGCGCCATATAGTTTAGTGACACATGTGGGTGAATTACCATCGATTGTGCAAAGTATCGGTCTTCCAGCTTACTTAGAAAGCAATCTTGTGAAGAGTCGTCATGAAGAAAAATTGGAACTCTACGATGAAGACTTCGAAGAGCGCGTTCTTGAAAAGCTTGAAGAAGGGCCTTGTATGTTAACAGCCTTCGTTCCAGCGCAACGTCATTTCACCGTGACAGTCGTTCGTGACTACGAAGACCGCGTAACGGTACTTCCGATTTCAGAAGATGTGTATATTACTGGAAAATTAAAATACAGTATCGTCTCTCGTCGCCTAAATCCAGAATGGGTGCAAGAATTGAAACGCATTGCCTTCAAAGTGATGGATAACTTATCTGGAACGACCGTTTTATCGATTCAAGTGAAGATGGGAAATAATGGTATTTTCTATGTGGATGGAATCAACCAATTACCACTCGTGCAACAACAATTCAGCAGCGCCTTCTTAGGCCATAGCATGTCTGAAATTCTTGTACGTGTAGCAACGGGATTACCAATTGAATACAAAGACATTAAAGAAGAAATGATCATCGTGCCAATCTATGAAACGATGATGGAAAAAGCAAGTTTATTAACGTTATTGAAACCACAATGGGACTTCGAATTCTTCCAATTAACACCAAAACGTCCATCAGATGTGCTGGGTGTGATCAGACTTCGCGGCGCTTCCAGTGTGGAATTACTCAAAGAAATTGAAGTAACAGATTTATTTTTCAACGTTCAATAACCTTTATGAAAGGACAGAGTTGTGAAAAATTCGAGTGAATTAATTAAGGGAATGAACCCTCGCCAAAAAGAAGCGGTCATGCATACGCAAGGACCACTGTTAGTCATGGCGGGTGCAGGTAGTGGGAAGACACGTGTGTTAACCCACCGCATGGCCTATATTTTTGGCAGAAGAAGCGGTACAACCGTGGAATATTTTAGCGATTACGTTTACGAATAAAGCCGCCAATGAGATGAAAGAGCGTGTGGCTGCGCTTGTCGGAGAACAAGCAAAAGACATGTGGGTCTCAACCTTCCACTCGATGTGCGTGCGTATTCTTCGTCGCGACTGTGAGCGTATCGGTTTAGCCAAGTCGTTTACGATTATTGATGCAGGAGACCAGCTCTCTGCGATGAAACGAATCATGCAAAAAAATTGGATATCGATACGGATCGCTATGAGCCTCGTGGAATCATTGCAAGCATCAGCAATGCGAAAAAAATAATTTCGAAGACGCTGAAACATTTGCGAAAAAAAGCATTTGGACTATGTAAGCCAAATTACCGCGAAATGTTATAAAGAATATCAAGCAGAAATGCGCAAAAAAATATGACGGTAGACTTCGATGATTTAATCATGTTGACCGTTAAATTATTCCAAGAACATCAAGATGTGTTGGATTACTACCAACAAAAAAATTCCACTATATTCACGTGGATGAGTATCAAGATACAAACCACGCACAATACTTATTGGTAAAACTCCTTGCAGATAAATTCAAAAAAACATCTGCGTGGTAGGGGATGCCGACCAAAGTATTTACGGATGGCGTGGAGCCGATATGGAGAACATCTTGTCATTTGAACAAGATTATCCGGATGCAAAAAGTGGTCCTCCTTGAACAAAATTATCGTTCAACAAAGACCATCTTAAAAAGCAGCGAACCAAGTCATCGAAAAATAATGTGAATCGTAAGCCAAAAAGAATTGTGGACAGACAATGAAACCGGCGAGAAAATCACGTATTACTGCGGACATACGGGATATGATGAATCTCGTTATGTGATCAGTACCATTCAAAAAATGGTGAACTTTGATGGGTATGACTATAGCGATTTTGCAGTGCTTTACAGAAGTAATGCGCAGTCACGCGCCCTCGAAGCAGATTTATTAAAGGCAAATATGCCATTCAAGATAGTTGGAGGCCAACGCTTCTATGAACGCTTGGAAATTAAAGACCTTCTTGCATACTTACGTCTCTTAGTGAACCCAACGGATGACTTTAGTTTTAGACGTGTGGTGAATGCGCCAAAACGCGGAATCGGAGATAAGAGTATTGATAAACTAGCGCTCTTTGCCGAAATGCATAGCTTCTCCCTTTTAGAAGCGGCTGGAAGTCCATTAAACGGGATTTCTGGTAAAAGCAGGGAAAGGATTAGCCGATTTTGCACAACTGATTGCTGATTTAACGAAGATGCAAGAGTTTGTGACGTTAACGGAATTAATCGAAGAAGTCATGACAAAATCAGGGTATATCGCTTCGTTAGAACAAGCGCGTACTATGGAAGCCGATGCGCGTATCGATAACATGCGCGAGTTCCTATCGGTAGCTAAAGAGTTCGAGGACCAAAGACTCGATACAGAAGCTGAAGAATCACCGCTAGTCCAATTCTTAACGGACTTGTCACTGGTGACGGATATGGAAAGCGAAGAAGAGACTAGCGCTTCTCAAATTACATTAATGACCTTGCACGCGGCAAAAGGGCTTGAGTTCCCTGTTGTTTTCCTTGTTGGAATGGAAGACGGAATTTTCCCGTCAGGCCGCTCACTGCAAGATGGGGACGAAGAAGAGGAACGTCGCTTGGCGTATGTAGGGATTACTCGTGCCGAGAAGAAACTCTTCATGACCCGTGCGTACTCACGACTTCTTTACGGGAAGACACAAAACTATCGTGAGTCCCGCTTTATTGAAGAAATCGATGATCGTTTATTACAAAAAGAAGGCGAAATGGTGAGTGATTCGTACTACTCAAGTAGTTTTTATACGAATAACCAGACATCGTCTTATGGGAATCGTAGTCAAACATCATCGTATGGCTCTCGTAGTCAGTCACAGTCATCCGCGTCAACAGGTGGCACGGGACTATTTGACCGCTATCGAACGACTAGCCAATCGCAAACTAGCGGTGGTTATTTACAAAAGAAACAAACGACACCAGCGCGTATTCAACGTGCAGACAAACCACAAGCAAATTCATCTTCAACAGATGGATGGAATGTGGGTATGAAAGTGTCACATAAAAAATGGGGAACAGGAACCGTTGTCCGCATTACTGGTGAAGGAGACCGTCAAGAGTTAGACGTGGCCTTTGCCGGAATGGGAATTAAACGACTCCTTGCAAGTTTTGCCCCAATCGAAAAAATCGAAGAATAGAGGATGAAGATGAGTACAACGATTCAACAAAGAATTGAAGAGCTAAAAGAACAATTAAATCGTTGGAGTCATGAGTATTATGTGGAAGATAAGCCAACTGCAACTGATGCACAGTACGACAAGGCTTATCATGAACTAGTGGCGCTCGAAGAGGCCCATCCGGAATTCGTGACACCAGATTCACCAACGCAACGTGTGGGTGGAGAAGTGCTCGACCAGTTCCAGAAGGTGACGCATACCAATCCAATGCTTAGTCTTTCAAATGCCTTCTCGAAAGAAGACTTGGAAGAGTTCGATGCGCGTCTTCGTAAATTAACGAATCGTGCGATTGAATATGTATGTGAATTGAAAATCGATGGACTCTCAATCGCGTTGACCTATCAAGACGGACAGCTTGTACTTGGAGCGACTCGTGGCGACGGAACGACTGGGGAAGATGTAACAGGCAATGTCCGCACGATTAAATCTGTGCCGCTTTCTCTAAAAGAACCTTGGAATATCGAAGTACGCGGGGAATGTTATATGCCAAAGAAAGCATTCGTGGCGTTAAACGAAGCGCGTGAAGAAGAAGGGCTTGAAGTCTTTGCGAATCCAAGAAATGCGGCAGCCGGAAGTCTCAGACAGCTCGATCCAAAAATTGCGGCAAAGAGAAACTTATCGGTCTTTCTTTACAACAGTCCAAGTGTGGAAGAGCTAGGTGTTTCCACCCAAGAAGAGCTATTAGAGAAAATGGCAGAGATTGGCTTTGTGACAAATCCTGAGCGTTTGAAATGCCAAACAATTGATGAAGTGTGGAATTACATCGAGACGATTGCAGCCAAACGCCAAGAGTTGCCGTATGAAATCGACGGTATGGTCATTAAGGTGAACGACTTTGCCGCTCAAGAAGAAATCGGCTTTACGGTGAAAGCACCACGTTGGGCAATTGCGTATAAATTCCCAGCCGAAGAAGCACAAACCGTAGTCCGCGATATCGAGTGGACGGTTGGACGTACGGGGGTTGTAACGCCAACTGCGGTGATGGATCCTGTTCAACTAGCAGGAACGACGGTACGCCGTGCGAGCTTGCATAATATTGACTTGATTAAGGAGCGCGACATCCGTCTAGAAGACACCGTTGTGATTCATAAGGCTGGAGACATTATTCCAGAAGTCACACGCGTGATTTTAGAGAAACGTCCTGCAACGAGTCAGCCGTACGAGTTTCCAACGACTTGTCCGGTCTGTCATGAAAAATTAGAGCATTTGGAAGAAGAGGTAGCGATTCGCTGCTTGAATCCAAAATGCCCTGCTCAATTGACAGAAGGAATAAGCCACTTTGTTTCACGCAATGCGATGAATATGAGTGGGATTGGGCCACGTGTCATCAAGCAACTCTTTGAAGAAGGGCTTGTTCTCGATGTGGCAGATTTATATCAATTAACGCTAGACCAGCTATTAGCTTTAGATAAAATTCAACAAAAGAGCGCTGAAAATATTCTTGAAGCGATTGAGAAGAGCAAAGAAAACTCACTGGAGCGCCTCCTTACAGGACTTGGAATCCGTCATGTGGGAACGAAGGCGGCTAAAGAATTAGCGCAACATTTTTAAAAACGATGACGGCTTTGAAAGAAGCGAGCATTGAACAATTGTTGGAAATTGATGGTTTAGGTGATATTATTGCTTATAGTGTAAAAACTTATTTTGAACAACCATCTGTTCAAGAATTAATTCAAGAATTGCAAGATAGAGGCGTGAATATGACCTATCTTGGAGTGACAAAAGACGATTCTATCGCTTCAGGACATGTCCTAAGCGGGAAGACCGTCGTATTAACAGGGACTTTAGAACAATTAACAAGACAAGATGCAAAAGAAAAACTCGAATTGCTTGGAGCCAAAGTAACAGGATCTGTTTCGAAGAAGACGGATGTGGTGATTGCGGGGCATTCTGCTGGAAGTAAATTAACGAAGGCAAATGACCTAGGAATCGAAGTGTGGAGCGAGCAACAATTTCTCGATTCTCTTGCATAGAAAGGATATCACATGAGAAAAACATTACGATTGGGATTGCTTGGTTTAGCAAGTGTTGTATCATTAGCTGCCTGTGCAAATGTTACAAGAGCAAATCAACAAAGTACCAATACGAATAAAGATGCAAATGCAAAAGTAGTACAATCAACAACAAATCAATTGTCGAATAATTTTTATCGTGCGCTTATTACAAATGGAAAATATGAAGTGAGCCAAAAACCGTGGAGCGACTTTAAGCTTAAATACAGGATTTAACTTAAAGAACTTTGAAACAGGATTGATTGACCTTTCAAGAAGCGTGTTCCCAACGAACCAATACTTCTTTAGAGAGGGCCAAATCATCGATGCGGAAACAACGGCTAAATGGATTGCGCGTAAGAGTGATAAGAATCCAGATGGGCTAAACCCGGCTGATAATGGAGATACATCTCCTACAGGCCGTGAACCAATATATTTAGCACAAATCCTTGAACAAGACTACATGATTCAAACGGAAAACAACTTTGAGTTAGGTGGAATTAGCATCGGAATTGCGATGAATAGTGTGGATTACTACACGAACGATGGGAAAGATGCTGAAACGGAAATTTCAAATGAAGTGTTGATTGCCAAAGCAAAAGAAATTGCGAATACGATTTTAACGCGTTTACGTCAAAACGACGCATTGAAGGCTGTGCCTATCGTGTTTGGAGTATTCCGTCAAACGTCTAAAGATGATATCGGCGGAGGGGTATATCTTCTTGAAGCTACTTCAGTAGAGGGAACAGAAATTACAAACTGGTCAAACGTGAACCAAAAAGTAGTGGTTCTTCCTTTAGTGAACGAATCTGCGACAGAGGAGTCTACAGCGTTTGAAAACTTCAGAACAGAAGTCCAAAACTTCTTCCCGAACTTATCAGGGGTAACAGCTCGCGTGATGTATCAAGATAATGTTGCGAAGAAAATGGTCGTAAATATCATGACGCAATTCTATGGTGAGTCTGAAATTATCGGTCTCGCACAGCATGTAACAGACGTTGCGAATAAATACTTGCCGAAGACAACACCAGTCGAAGTTCGTATTAGTTCGATTAATGGAGTGGAGGCATTCTTATTACAAGATATGTCACAAGGCGTCTTCACATACCATATCTTTGATTAACATTGACGGAGGCACAAGTGCCTTTTAAAATAGAAAAGTATTGATTTTGAAAGCGAGGAAAAAACATGGCCATTGAGGAAAAAGAAGTTAGACACGTTGCCAAACTTGCAAAGCTAGCTTTTGCCGACAATGAAATCCTTCATTTTACAGAACAAATGAGCGATATCATTGATATGGTGGAACAATTAAACGAAGTAGATACAACGGGTGTGCCTGTCACAACTCACGGATATCCATTAGTGAATGTGATGCGTGAAGATGTTGCTGAAAAAGGAACAGACCGCGACTTGTTAATGCGTAATGTGAAAACAAGCGAAGATGGATTTATTCAAGTGCCTGCAATTATGGGCGAAAACGAGGAGGGTGAAGCATGAGTATTATCGAAAACAAAACATTAGTTGAGCTTCACGAAGGTCTTCGTAATAAAGAATTCACTTCTGTTGAATTAACAAAAAGAAACCTTCGAACGTATCCACGCTTTAGAACCTAAAGTAGAAGCGTTCGTGACATTAAATGAAGAAGAAGCACTGCAACAAGCAGCCGCTGCTGACGAAAAAGGCTACGGCGGGGAAGCTTCTCTTCAAGGTCTTCCAATCGGGATTAAAGACAATATCGTAACACGCGACCTTTTAACAACTGCTTCAAGCCGTATGTTAGAAGACTTCAACCCAATTTACGATGCGCACGTCATGGAATTGTTAAAAGCAGAAGGTGCGGTAAACGTTGGTAAACTCAACATGGACGAATTTGCCATGGGTGGTTCAACAGAAACTTCTTACTTCAAGAAAACAAAAAATCCTTGGGACTTAACAAAAGTGCCTGGTGGATCTTCAGGTGGTTCTGCCGCAGCGGTTGCTTCAGGCGAAGTATTAGCGTCTCTAGGTTCTGATACAGGTGGTTCTATCCGCCAACCTGCAAGTTTTACAGGGATTGTTGGGATGAAACCAACATATGGCCGTATTTCTCGTTACGGTTTGATTGCCTTTGCGTCAAGCTTAGACCAAATCGGACCATTTACACGTACTGTTCAAGATAACGCCTTAGTATTAAGCGCGATTTCTGGATATGACCACCGCGATTCAACAAGTGTGCCAAAAGAAGTTCCTGCTTACCATAAAGGATTAACAGGCGATATTAAAGGTATGCGTATCGCGTTGCCAAACGAATATTTTGCAGAAGGTGTGGATCCTGAAGTGCAAGCAGCAGTATTAAAAGCAGCTGACCAATATCGTGAAATGGGAGCGATCGTTGAAGAAGTGAGCCTACCTCACTCTAAATACGGAATTCCAGCGTACTATATCATAGCTTCATCTGAAGCCTCTTCGAACTTACAACGTTTTGACGGAATCCGTTACGGTCACCGTTCTACAGACGCAGAAACATTAGAAGATTTATACGTGAAGAGCCGTTCTGAAGGGTTCGGAATGGAAGTGAAACGTCGTATCATGCTTGGAACATTCAGTTTAAGTTCTGGTTACTACGATGCTTACTTCAAGAAAGCTGGACAAGTACGTACATTAATCAAACAAGACTTTGCAAAAGTATTTGAAAACTATGATTTAATCTTAGGACCTGTAACGACTTCTGCTGCATTCGGATTAGGGGAACATAGTGACGACCCAATCGCAATGTATATGGCGGACTTATTAACAGTTCCTGTAAACTTAGCTGGACTACCAGCGATTTCAGTTCCTGCCGGCTTCACAAACGAAGGCTTACCAGTCGGAATTCAATTAATCGGAAATTACTTCCAAGAAAAAACGATTTATCAAGCAGCGTATGCATTTGAACAAGCAAATGATTACTACTTACGCCGCCCACAATTATAAGGAGGAACAATGACATGAACTTTGAAACAATTATTGGTTTAGAGTGCCACGTTGAATTAAAAACTGATTCAAAAAAATGTTCTCTCCATCACCAGCACATTTCGGTGCGGAACCAAATACAAATACAAACGTCATCGACTGGGGATATCCAGGGTTCTTCCTGTCGTGAATAAACGTGCGTTAGAATTCGGAATGCGTGCAGCTCTTGCGTTGAACTGTACTATTTCTCAAGATACAAAAATTCGACCGTAAAAAAACTATTTCTACCCTGATAATCCAAAAAGCGTACCAAATCTCTCAATTCGATTACCCAATCGGTCATGATGGCTGGATTGATATCGAAGTAGAAGGACAAACAAAAACGCATTCGTATTGAACGTGTTCACCTTGAAGAAGATGCGGGTAAAAAAATACGCACGGAACAGACGGATTTTCTTATGTGGACTTAAACCGTCAAGGAACTCCACTGATTGAAATCGTATCGGAAGCGGATATGCGTTCTCCGGAAGAAGCGTATGCGTATCTGGAAGCCCTTCGTCAAATCATCATGTTTACAGGTGTTTCTGACGTGAAGATGGAAGAAGGTTCAATGCGTTGTGACGCGAACATTTCCATCCGTCCTTATGGTCAAGAAAAATTTGGGACAAAAACTGAGTTGAAAAACTTAAACTCATTTAACAACGTCCGTAAAGGGTTAGCGTTCGAAGAAGTTCGTCAAGCGAACGTCCTACGTAATGGCGGAGAAATCCTACAAGAAACACGTCGTTTTGATGATGCGACTGGTCAAACTATCTTAATGCGTGTCAAAGAAGGTTCAAGTGACTACCGTTACTTCCCAGAACCAGACCTACCAAACTTCCAAATCTCAAATGAATGGATTGAAGAAGTACGTGCTTCGATTCCTGAAATGCCAAGCAAACGTCGTGAACGTTATGTGAGCGAATTTGGCTTGCCGGAATATGATGCAATGGTATTAACATTAACAAAAGAAATGTCTGATTTCTTCGATGCAACAGTTGCTGCGGGTGCCGACCCCTAAACAAGCCTCAAACTGGTTAATGGGTGACATTTCAGCGCACATGAACAGCAAGAAATTAGAATTGAAAGACTTGAAGTTAACGCCAGAAAGCTTAGCAGAAATGATTCAATTAATCGCAGACGGAACGATCAGTTCGAAATTAGCGAAGAAAGTCTTCTTGCTATTAGCCGAAGAAGGCGGAACTGCAAAAGGCGTTGTTGAAAAACACGGTATGGTTCAATTGAGTGATCCTGCTCAGTTATTACCGATTATTCAAGATGTGTTGGCGAACAATGCACAGTCTATTGAAGACTTCAAGAATGGTAAAGACCGCGCTGTTGGATTCTTAGTTGGGCAGATTATGAAGCAAACGAAAGGGAAAGCAAACCCTGGCGTTGTCAACCAACTATTACAACAAGAGTTAGCGAAATACTAAAAAATATAAATATGTTTGATGGCTTCGAAATTTTCGGATGTCTTCATAGTAGCTGTAATAGGGCAGCGGCTCGAGCCAAAGTCTCTCGCCTTTAAAGCCTCAAAGGGGGAGTAAGGAAATAAATTCCTAACTCCCCCTTATTCGTTTTAATGCTTTTCCTATTACAGCTACTATAGAATCCGAAAATTTCTCCGCCATCAAAGACTTTTTTGAATTTAGAAACCTTTTTGGAATAGGGGTTAGAGCGCAGAGTTTGCTTGCCCAATAAAAATCCGGAAAGGGAGAGAGGGGGATGGAATGTGAAGTTAACGATTGAGACGGTTTTGAGTCAAGGTGGGGAAACGATGAAGCAGCGGATGCTTGCGGATGCGACGCGTCTTCGTAAGGACTCTGGTTTTGTGCTTAGTTATGTAGAGGATGAGACAAATACGCGTGTGAAAGTAGAAATCGACACGACGGGGGAAGTGCCGCAAGTGACACTTCATCGTCAAGGCGATGCGCGTAGTAAAATGGAATTCAATAAAACAAAGGCAACTAAAGGGATTTATGAATTAGGTGCTGGTCGACAAATGCATTTTGATATTCAGACAAAACAACTACACGTGAAAGAAACAGAAGAGACAGTGCTAGTGGTTCTGGAATATCAGTTATTCCAACAAAGACAGCTGATTACAAACTCGCTTGTGACGTTCCATTTACAAACAGGAGAAAATGCATAAAAAATCTCTCTAAAGTAGCACAATATGAAGAATCTGTGCTATACTGTTTAGGATGAACAGGAAAGGAAGTGTAACCATTGGAATTAAAGAAACTCGATGGCATTAATAAAAACGAATTATCAATGGTCGAAGTAGCGCATGCTATTTTTAGAAGCTAAGAATGAAGTTTTTAGATTTCAACCAATTATTAGTAGAAATTCAAGAATACATGGAATTAAGTGACGAAGCGTTAGAATCACGTATGACTCGCTTCTATACAGATTTAAATATCGACGGAAGCTTTATCTCACTAGGAGATAACCGTTGGGGATTACGAGAATGGTATCCAATCGATTCTATCGATGAAGAAATCGCGACATCTATGGAAGATGAAGAATTGAAAAAAACCTCGTAAGAAACGTAAGAAAGTTAACGCGTTTGGTTCTGAAGATGATCTTATCGATTACAACGATGATGATCCAGAAGATGAAGAACTTATCGATGACGAAGAGCTTGATAGCGATGACTTAGACGACGATATCGATGTGGATCTTGACGACGATGTGGAAGAGGAAGACGAAATCGATGCTTACCGTTCTGACTTGAACGAACTAGGTGCTGATGAAGACTTAGTAGACGAAGTAAGTGTAGAAGAAGACTTAATTATCATCGATGACGAAGAGTTAGATAAAGAATTCGACGAAGAAGACGAAGAAGAGTAATCTTTGGAAATAAACAGTGAAACAATGGCACAACTTATGATCATTTTGTCGTAAGTTGTGTTTTTTTGTCAAAACGGGTGTATAATACACCTGTTGAGAGTGGAGGAAATAATTTGAAAAATCAACTATTTAAAATATTTGATAAGACGTTTTTAAAATTTATCGTCGTTGGAATTATAAATACATTGTTTGGAATGGCAATTATGTTTTTACTGCTATAATATACTAGATTTGGGGCACTGGTTCTCTTCAGCGATGAACTACTTATTTGGAGGAATTCTTAGTTACTTCCTTAATAAAAAGTACACATTTGAAGTGAAGAAAACTAGCCAAAAAGCCATTATCAGATTCGCGATTAACTTGACCGTATGTTATTTAATAGCATATGGGGTTGCGCAACCATTAGCCTTGTATCTTTTCCAAGGAGCAGGAGAAAAAAATTACAAGGAAATATTGCACTCGTGATTGGTATGGGCTTGTACGTATTATTAAATTACGTGGGACAACGTTTTTTTGGGCGTTCAAACAAGATGAGGCCATAGAGTCCGACAAAGAAATTAATGAAAAAGAATACATTTTAGCTTAGCGTTTAGAATAGTACATGTTTTTTTACTAAAATATCTTATAATTACCTTTAGTAAAGTCATTAAAAAAATACAAATGGTTTTACAATGATGAAATATACGCCAACTGCTGGAACAACTACACCAAGCTTTTGAATTACCAAACACTGGTTCAATTCGTGATGCTTACTGGGTATTATCAGCAATCTTCGCTACAATTGGTGCAATCGTATTTGTAACAAATAAGAAAGCAGAAGAAAAAAATAATTTAAAACGTATCTGTTAGACGAGCAGGATTTCCTGCTCGTTTTTTTGTGTTTCAGTCGTTAAAAAGGAATATTATAATATAGTTTTTTTGTATATAGTTCGTTAAAAATGTAAAAAAATTACACGTTCTATAGTTGATTTTTTAAAAAAACGAAAAACAGTAAAATCATAACTATCTTAATAAATCGTTTAAAAATGTACGGTTTTTTTGACCGGAAATGGAGTTGCATTTATTCTGTCGATTATTTTTTTAAGGAGGACTTATGAAAACATTAGAAGAACGTATTCTAAAAGATGGCTATGTTTTAGGCGAAAACATCCTTAAAGTCGATTCTTTTCTTACTCACCAAGTCGATTTAAACTTGATGAAAGAGATTGGAAAAGTCTTTGCGGATAAGTTTGACACTTTGGGGATTACGAAGGTTGTCACGATTGAAGCATCTGGAATTGCTCCAGCACTGTATACAGCGGACGCACTCGGGGTTCCAATGATTTTTGCGAAGAAATCAAAGAACATCACGATGAATGAAGGAATCCTCACTGCGGAAGTTTATTCCTTTACAAAGCAAGTCACTAATACCGTCTCTATCGCTAGTAAGTACCTTTCTGAAAATGACAAAGTCCTTATCGTTGACGATTTCTTAGCGAACGGACAAGCCGCAAAAGGACTCGTCGAGATTGTGGAACAAGCCGGCGCTAAAGTGGAAGCCATCGGAATTGTCATTGAAAAATCATTCCAAGATGGACGTGGGCTCCTAGAAGAAACAGGCATCCCAGTCTTTTCGCTAGCGCGCTTAGAACGTTTTGAAAATGGACAGGTCGTATTTAAGGAGGCAGACTTATAATGCAACAACAAGAAAAACATTCAAAAGCGATGGTGCTTGGGCTACAACATTTATTAGCCATGTACTCTGGTTCAATCCTAGTACCAATGATGATTGGGAGAGCTCTCGGATATAACACTGAACAATTAACGTACTTAGTCTCAACAGATATTTTCATGTGCGGGATTGCTACTTTCTTACAACTCCAATTGCACAAACATTTCGGGATTGGTCTTCCAGTCGTATTAGGGGTGGCCTTCCAATCGGTAGCGCCATTAACGATTATTGGTCAAAGTCACGGTAGTGGTGCGATGTTTGGAGCTTTGATTGTGTCTGGGATTTTCGTCGTTCTGATTTCCGGTGTCTTCTCGAAACTAGCACGCTTCTTCCCAGCCATTGTTACAGGCTCAGTCATTACGACCATCGGAGTAACGCTCATTCCGGTAGCTATTGGAAATATGGGAGGAAATACTTCTGATCCAACGTCACAAAGTGTAGCATTATCACTAATTACTGTTTTAGTTATTTTATTGGTCAATATCTTTACGAAAGGCTTCTTGAAGTCGATTTCGATTTTAATCGGATTAGTTGTGGGAACTGGACTTGCGACAATGATGGGGTTAGTGAGTTTTGCTCCTGTTGGCGCTGCGCCACTCTTACATGTTCCTACTGCTTTCTATTTTGGAGCTCCTACCTTTGAAGTGACTTCTATCATTATGATGTGTATTATTGCGATGGTTTCAATGGTAGAGTCTACTGGGGTGTACTTAGCGCTGTCTGATATTACGCAGGATCCAATTGATGAAACACGTCTTCGTAACGGATACCGCGCAGAAGGGATTGCCGTATTGCTTGGAGGGATTTTTAATACATTCCCATATACTGGCTTTTCTCAAAATGTTGGGTTAGTAAAAATGTCAGGAATTAAGACAAGACTTCCAATTTACTACGCAGCTGGCTTCCTAGTGTTATTAGGTTTACTTCCAAAATTTGGAGCATTGGCACAAATTATTCCAGATCCTGTTATCGGTGGAGCGATGATTGTACTGTTTGGATTCGTATCACTTCAAGGGATGCAAATGTTGGCAAAAGTGGACTTTGCGAATAACGAGCACAACTTCCTTATCGCTGCAGTTTCAATTGCGATTGGCGTGGGCTTTAACAATAGCAATCTCTTTAATAGTTTCCCAACAGAATTGAGAATGTTCTTCTCAAACGGCATCGTCATGGCCAGCTTACTAGCCGTTATTTTAAACGCGATTCTCAATCGTAAGAAGAAATAAATAAACTCCGTTATCTCCTTTCAAAGAGAAGGTCTCCCCACCTTCTCTTTTTCTTATTCTCCCTTAAAGTTTCCTTGTCTCCAGCGGGCGCCTCCTGAAAATGTTCAAAGTATTCATGCACTCAAAAAATACGAGAAGCCAACTGAAACCATTGTGGAGCGTTAAAAATAAACTTAATTTAGATGACTGTCTACATAGATGATTTCGAAGAAGCTTGCGGATTTTATAATCGCAGTAACGGGGAATCTCATCGAATGTGAATTACGAGAAGTAAGGACTTGTCCTGTACTTCTCGTTTGAAGCTTCGAAGGTGCAAGACCCAGGCTTGCACCGGTGCCCCATAACAGCGATTATAAAAAGAATCCGCAAAGATTCACAGAAATCATCCGCACAAACCAAACTCCAGAAAGCCAAACTGAATCTAAGCATATTCTTTTCACCCAAGTCGCACTATCCACAATGTTTTCACTTCTCGTATTTTTTGCGTAGGTATGGTATACTATCCCTATCTTTAAACAATTTCAAGGAGGCTTAGCCCAATATGGCTGAAGACAAGAAAACATTTTACTTAACCACACCGATTTACTATCCAAGTGGCAACTTACACATTGGTCATGCCTATACAACCGTAGCCAGCGATGCAATGATTCGCTATAAAAAACTACAAGGTTTTGACACTTACTTCTTAACAGGAACAGATGAGCACGGACAAAAAATCCAAGAAAAAGCGAAAGAAGCAGGCGTTTCTGAAATTGAATTCGTCGATAAAATTATTTTCGGCATTCAAGACCTTTGGAAAAAGCTAGACATCTCTTACGATGACTTCATTCGTACAACACAACCACGCCATACAAAAGCCGTCCAAAAGATTTTCCAAAAATTAGTGGACAATGGCGATATTTACCTTGGTGAATACGAAGGTTGGTATTCAGTATCAGACGAAGAGTACTTCACGGAGTCTCAATTAGTCGAAGTATACCGCGATGCTGAAGGAAATATGATTGGTGGGGTTGCGCCAAGTGGACATGAAGTAGAGCTTGTCAAAGAGGAATCTTACTTCTTCAGAATGAGCAAATACGCAGACCGCTTATTGCAATACTACGAAGAACATCCAGACTTCATCCAACCAGAATCTCGTAAAAATGAGATGATTAATAACTTCATCAAACCAGGCTTAGAAGACTTAGCCGTTTCACGTACATCATTTGACTGGGGAATTCCAGTGCCAAACGATCCAAAACACGTGGTTTACGTATGGATTGATGCGTTATCGAACTACATTACAGCATTAGGATATGGTAGTGACGATGAAACATTATTCAACCGCTACTGGCCTGCAGATGTGCATTTTATCGGAAAAGAAATCGTTCGTTTCCACACGATTTACTGGCCAATTATGTTAATGGCATTAGATTTACCATTACCGAAGAAAATCTTCGCACACGGCTGGTTATTGATGAAAGACGGTAAAATGTCTAAATCAAAAGGAAACGTCGTAGATCCTAACACATTAATCGAGCGTTACGGATTAGATGCACTTCGTTACTACTTATTACGTGAAGTGCCATTCGGTTCTGACGGAATTTTCACTCCAGAATCATTCGTAGAACGCATTAACTATGACTTAGCCAACGACTTAGGAAACTTATTAAACCGTACTGTTGCGATGATTAATAAGTATTTCGATGGAACCATTCCTGCACACACTGCACCGGTTTCAACGTTTGACCAAGAATTAGTCGATGCTTCAAAAGTGATGATTGCTGAAGTAGAAGAAGCGATGGAACAAATGCAATTCTCAGTGGCTCTTGCTGCAATCTGGAAATTCGTTTCTCGTACGAATAAATATATCGATGAAACAACTCCATGGGCAGCCGTGAAAGACGAAGCACGCCAAGAAGAATTAGCACGCACAATGAACTACTTAGCAGAAAGCTTACGTATCATTGCTGTTGCTTTACAACCATTCTTAACAGAAACTCCAGGAGAAATCTTGGCACAATTAGGAATTACAGATAGTGCATTAATGGATTACCCTTCATTACACACATTCGGCGTGATTCCTGAAGGCACCAAAGTGGTTGAAAAAGGACAACCAATCTTCCCACGTTTAGACGTTGAAGAAGAAGTGGCCTATATCCAAGCAAAAATGGGTGGAGCACCAGTCGAAGAAGAAAACACAGACTGGAACCCAGAAGAAGTGGAACTTTCAAGTGATAAAAGAAAGCATCAAATATGACGACTTCGATAAGATTGAATTGAAAGTCGCAGAAGTCATCGAATGCGGTCCAGTGGAAGGGGCAGATAAATTGCTTCAATTCCGCTTAGACGCTGGAGATGTGGGCGGTCACCGTCAAATCCTTTTCTGGTATCGCAGAATGGTATCCAGATCCAAGTGTTTTCGTTGGAAAGAAAGTCGTCATTGTTGCGAACTTGAAACCACGTAAAATGCGCGGACAAATCAGTCAAGGTATGATTCTTTCGGCTGAAAAAGATGGCATCCTACAAGTGGTGTTTGCACCAGAAGGAATGCCAAACGGGGCAACCGTAGCTTAATTAAATAAAACGAGAGCGCGACCCTTCGAATGCGAAGAAAGACATTTGAAGGGTTGCTTATTTTAAAGGAGTTAATTATATGAAAAAAGGTCTATTAACAGGGTTACTACTCTTTGGATTTTTCTTTGGAGCAGGGAACCTAATTTTTCCACCAACATTAGGATATCAATCAGCTGAGCAATTTTGGCCAGCAGTAATCGGGTTTATCGTTTCTGGGGTCGGTCTTGCGATTGGAACCCTTTTAATCGGAACGGTTATCAATGGTGGGTTTAAGAAAGAATTGGACGAAAAGATTCATCCGATTTTCTCATTGGCATATTTAATTGCATTATATTTGGCAATTGGACCATTCTTTGCGATTCCACGTACAGCGACAGTTTCTTACAACATCGGGGTAGCACCGTTTTTACCAGACTCAAAATCAGGACTACTGATTTACGCAGCAATTTACTTTGCGGTAGCCTTCTATTTGGCGTATAACCGTTCATCGCTGTTATCAAGCATCGGTAAAATCTTAACACCGATTTTTGCAGGCTTAATTTTAATCTTAGTAGTCGTTGGCGCGTTTAAATTCGGTCAAACAACACCTGAATTAGCTGGGCAAACAGAATTGACAGCAGCGAAAGCTTTCGGGAATGGCTTTATCGAAGGATATAACACACTAGACGCTTTAGCGGCAGTAGCCTTCTCAGTCGTTGCCGTGAACACGTTAAAAGAGTTCCATTTCAGCTCTAAGAAAGAGTACGAGAAAACAATCATGAGCGTTGGTGTTGTAACTGCGATTGGATTCAGCGTATTGTATATCGGACTTGCTTTCCTTGGAAATCATTTCAACGTGGCAAGCGCATTAGCAAAAGATGCAGATTTAAACGTTGGGTCTTACGTATTAACAATGGCTTCACGCGAGTTATTCGGTACATTCGGACAAGCCTTCCTAGCGGTGATGGTAGTCATTACCTGCTTAACAACAACAGTAGGGTTAATCGTATCTGTAGGGGAGTTCTTCGAAGAAACATTCCCTCGCTTCTCTTATAAAGTGTATGCGACTGTATTTACATTAATCGGATTTGGTGTAGCAACGCTTGGTCTTCAAACGATTATCGCATTCTCACTTCCAGTATTGATGATTTTATATCCAATTACAGTTGTGATTGCGTTCTTCGTATTAGTGAATAAGAAAGTGGCGTTCTCTAAGAGAGGAATGCAGTTAACAGTGGCGTTGACAACGATTATTTCAACGGTTTCAAGTTTAGCTTCTGCGTTGAAATTAGAAGGTTTAGCAAAAGCGTTGGAAATTCTTCCACTGCAAGGGTTGTCGCTAGGATGGATGGGACCGGCGATTGTTGGTATTTTAATCGCCCTCATCTTACCAGACAAAATCAAAGGCGAAGCATTCGACTTCGAAGCATTTCAAACAAAATAGTGCATGACTTTATTAGATGATTACTTCGTATCCTTACGGATGTCTTCATAGTAAAGGAAATAACTGTACCGGCAAGAGCCAAGGTCTCTTTGCCTACCGAACTTCAAAGGGCGTCAAGTTGATAAATCAACTGACGCCCTAATTCATTTCGGTTACACTCGTTATTTCCATTACTATAGAATCCGTAAGAAACTGCGTAATCATCTATTTAGTTTGTGCTTTTTATTTTGAGGAAATGCTTTGAACTCTTCAATAAAGTATAACCAATTAGACAAAAAGAAACTCCGGCTGGGATTCCAGTCGGAGTTTTTGCATGCTAAAGGGCTTCGATAAAGCGCTCAGAGTGAGTTTGCCACATATCGGGATTGAAGCGAGCGGTTTCGGGAATGAGAATCATGTGGTAGAGTCGGACCGTGCTTCCGTCTTTGACCTCATAGGAGTACTCGTATAAAAATCCAATACGTTTGGCGAAGTCGCAAGAGTCTGTGTGCGTACTTTCTACTTTTAAATAGAGCTCTGAGATACCCTGCTCAACAAGGTACGGATGTAATAATTGAAAGGCTTCAATTAAAATGTCACGATGCCAATATTCTTCGAGCAGCGCGAAATCCATTAGATGACTTTTGTCTGTGGAGACTTTCATAAAGCCAATTGGCAGGTCGTAATTCTTCATTTCAATGATAAAAAAGTACGGATCGTTGTCCATTAGGTGTGTATAAAAGTTCTCTGCATTTAAATGAGACGTTGCAGATACCCATGGAAGATTAGACGTTGCTAGAGGGTCCGTTAGCAAAGCCGCTACAATCTCCATGTCAGTTTCGTGAAAGGGCCTTAGAGAGATACGTTGTGATGCTAGTGTAGGTACGTTCATAATCGCTACCCCCTTTCTCTACCTGCATTATAGTAGTAAAAATCAGGAAAGTAAAGAGGAAGAATTGCGTTTACAACAATAATGAAAAGGGTTCCGAAAATGTATGTAAACGGGGGGATTTTTTCCTATTATGGTAGTAGAAGCTGTCAAATGCTGCCGTCATTTTTTATCGTGACTTTTGTCATGGTGAGTCGTGACGGACGGGCCTACTGAGTGACCTTTGTTTTTGTTAAAGTAGAATCATCAAGAACAACACATGGAGGCAAACATGATTACAGTAGAAAAAATTACAAAGCGTTTTGGAAACAAGACAGCATTAAACCAAATTCAATTTAACGTCGATAAAGGAGAAATCTTCGGGTTCTTAGGACCAAGTGGAGCAGGGAAAACAACCCTCATCAATATCCTAACGGGCCAACTAAAAGCCGACGAAGGAACGACACAGCTCCTCGGGAAAGACACAAAGGACCTTACTCCGGAAGACTTAACACGTATCGGACTTGTAGGAGATTCAAGTGGCTACTACGAGAAATTAAGTCTCGAGAAGAACTTAATCGTCTATGCGAAGATTTACGGATTACCAAATAGCCGCGTCGATGAAGTGCTCGAACAAGTCGGACTACTAGAAAGTAAGAAGACGATTGCGGAAAAACTTTCAACAGGGATGCGTCAGAGAATGTTTCTAGCAAGAGCATTGCTAAATAGACCAGAGTTACTCTTCCTAGATGAACCAACGAGTGGGCTAGACCCAATGACTTCTAAGAAGATTCACCGTCTGTTGGAAGAACTAAAAGCAGCGGGGACAACGATTTTCCTAACGACACACGATATGGTCGAAGCCACAGAGATGTGTGATCGCATTTCCCTACTAAACCAAGGGGACCTAGTGGAAATCGGAACCCCACGAGATATTATTCAAAAATATAATAAAGAAAAACGAGTGAAAGTAACCTTCGTTGACCACAGCGTACAAGTGATGGCTTTTGAAGATTTAAAAGACCAAGACATGACACAAGTGGAGCTCATTCACTCAATGGAACCAACGTTAGAAGACATCTTTATTCAATTGACAGGAGAGAAATTAAATGATTAAAAGAATTAGCGCCTTGATTTGGCTACGTACACAAATGATTTTAAGCAATGGAGCAATGTTATTCCAAATCGTATTCCCATACGGAATGTTATTGGCATACGACCATTTCATGAACAAAGACGGAAACCCACAAACAGCTATCCAAATCCTATTCATGATGATTCCGCTCGCGTTAAGCTTATCTGTCGGAAATATGATTACAATAATGCTTGCGGAAGAAAAAGAAAAGAAAAACTTGAAAACTCTCTTCTTAAGCGGCATTCACTCAGTAGAATATTTACTCTCAATCTTATTCTACCCAGTCGTGTTAGCAGTCATTACGATTGTGAGCTTCCCAATGATTGTTAAAGCGGATCTTTCAGGTCGTTGGATGGAATATGGTGCCATCGTTGCGAGTGTGGCCATCTGTGTGATTTTACTAAACTTATTAGTGGGTGCTTTGACAGATACGCAAGCAAAAGCGCAAGTAAATGGTGTGATTCCGATGATGTTGATTGCGTTCTTACCGATGTTCTCAATGTTGAGCGATGCGGTATCAAAAGTGACACACTATACATTCATGGGGAATTTCGTGGATTTCTTTGTCAAAAACGACTTCGCCTTAACTGCCCAAAGCTTCATCGTCCCTGGTGTATGGATTGTGGTGCTACTTGTCTTAAACTTCTTCTTCTTAAAACCTAAAGCGAAAAATTAATGAAAAAAATAAAAAAGCGTAAAAATATTAAAGGCAGAGGATTACTTCGAATCCTTACGGATTCTTTTATAAAAGCTATAACGGGGCACCGGTTCGAGCCTAAAGTCTCTCACCTTTAAAGATTCAAAGCAGGAGTATGTCCACAAGTGGACTACTCCTGCTAATTCACTTTTAATGCTTATTCCCGTTACAGCTATTATAAAATCCGTAAGATTCTTCGTAATCCAGTGCTGGAATTTTGTTTTTTTGCTTTTTAAAAAGAAAAAGTAACACAATCCATGCAAGGACGATGGTGCTTTGAGAGTTAAGGCTCCATTGACCACTAGGGTTTCGAGTTAGAAAACAGTAAAAAAATATTCATTTAATCGTGTTTCCTCCAAAGAGTGTAGCTTTTTTTGGAGGATTTTTTTGAGCAAAATAGTATAAGAAAAAAGCAAGATGTATCATTTTTGATACGTATCAAAAATGATACAATTAAGAAAAATGGAGGTGTGTTTATGTGGTGTAAACGTGAATTTACGGAGGAAGACTTTGAAGAGTTAATGGAAATGCCGTATGGGAGAATGGTAAAGGCCGCTGCGATTCTGCAACTGATTGAAGAAGAAGGGATTACTCCGGAGATGATTGAAAAATGGGGAGATTATGACGAAGAAGAAGGAATTATGTATTTGACCTTTGAAGTAGAGGATATTACGAAAGGGGTGAATGGCAGTGAGTTCCTTAAGAGCAGAGAAATTCGCGATTATTGCATCCCGCTATCCGAACTTTAAAGAGGATGTAGCGAAAGAGTTGGCGAGACATAGGGCTGCACTTCGTATTATTCGTCTCAGAATGGAAAGCAATTTATCCAGAGAGGAATACGCAAAGAAAGTTGGTTTTGAAAGAACGAATTTGTCAAGGTTAGAGAGTGGAAAGAAAAATCCAAGTCTATCTACACTCATCGAACTGGCACACAAAAACGGATATGAGGTGGATATTCAGCTCAAGCCGTTTGGATATTGAACAAATGGAATTGGTTACTCTGACACTTGTTGGAGTAGCCTTTTTATTTCCGCTAAAAGACGGTATAATAAACGTGATAAACTCTGGAGGAACAGAAATGAAGAAAAACGAATTTATACAGTAACAATCGAGGATTTAACGCATGAAGGTCTTGGGGTCGGGAAGGTGGATGGATTCCCGCTATTTATCGAAAATAGTATTCCCGGAGAAGTCGTTCGTGTGAAGACGATGAAGATTGGAAAAAGCTATGGCTACGCGCGTGTGGAGGAATGGTTGGAAGTGAGTCCGAATCGCGTGGACGTGAAAGACGCCCTTGGAACACGTGTGGGAACCATGCCACTGCAACATATGACGTATGAGAGCCAGCTGGCCTTCAAGCAGCAACAAGTAAAAAATGTGATGACGAAAATCGCGAAGATGCCGGAACTAGAAGTGCGTCCTACTCTTGGAATGGAGAATGCACTGGGCTACCGAAATAAGGCGCAAATGCCAGTGCGTACGGTAGACGATCAGTTAACGACTGGTTTCTTCAAGAAGAATTCGCATGACTTAATTCCGATGGAAGACTTCCATATTCAAGACCCTGAAATCGACCGCTTAATTGTGGCCGTGCGGGATATTTTAAGAAAGTATCCAGTGGTGGCGTATGATGAGGCGAATCATACTGGAGACTTGAAGCATATTATCGTACGACGTGGGCTCCGTACGAAGCAAGTGATGATTATTTTTGTGACGAGAACAAAGGTGTTGCCACAAGCTGAGGCGATTGTCAGAGATATTACAGCGGCGCATCCGGAAGTGGTGTCTATCGTGCAAAATATCCAACCGAAGCCAACGAATGTCATCATGGGACGTGAGACGAAGGTGCTGTGCGGAGAGGACGTGTACGAAGAGAAATTGTTCGAATTCACGTTCAAGATTAGTGCGCGTTCGTTCTTCCAAGTGAATACCGTGCAAACCGAAGTGCTCTATCAACAAGCCATCGACGCTGCGGACTTGAAGGGTGGCGAGACGGTCGTGGATGCGTATTGCGGAATCGGGACGATGAGCTTAGCCTTTGCCCGCGATGCGAAGAAAGTCTATGCCATGGAAATCGTGGATGATGCGATTGTGATGGCGAAGGAAAATGCGAAACTGAATGGCGTGACGAATGTGCACTTTGAAACGGGTGCGGCTGAGAAAATTATGCCACGCTGGAAGGAAGAAGGCATCCAGCCAGATGTGATTGTGGTGGATCCACCGCGTAAAGGACTCGACCTTGCCTTTATCGAAGCAGCGTGTGGAACGGGTCCTGAGCGTATCGTGTATGTGAGCTGTAACCCAGCAACACTCGCTCGCGACCTTGTCCACTTCAAGGAACGAGGGTACGAGGCGCAATACGTGCAACCCGTGGATATGTTCCCAATGACTGCTCATGTTGAGGCGGTAAGTTTGCTAGTCAAGGAGTAAAACGACGAAGATTAGCATTTACTTCCGCCCATGCGATAGCTGTCCGTGATTGACAAGTGCTAGCACGCAGACAGAACGGAGATAGCGAACCGCTGAGTGTGTCGCTCTGCTCGTAAAAGCTTAGAAACCTTTGAACGAAAGGGATAATGAAAGCCTTGATTGCAAGGCTTTTTGCTTTATGGTGGGTAAGTATCAGAGTGAGAAAATTTTTGGAATGAGTAGAAGTGATAGCTAGAAATTATCAGTTTCTATTTCCATTTACCCTGTGGGTACGTGTTTGTTTCCATTGACAAGGAGTTTGTGGGAATAGAAATGTACCCACCTTGTTTGAATCAAGTGAAGTGTAGTTGAAGGAAATCTGTTGAAAGCAATACTTCATTTTACCGAATAAGTAATAATTTAGGCAACTTCAAATCGATTAAAAAAACTATTTTTAAAGGTTAAGAGTAGACAAAAATTGTCCACTCTTTTTGCAAACTCAATTTATCAATAAATGAAATGAGGGAATGTAAAATGAAATATTTTTGAGGTTGAGTTAGAAAATCCTGATGAATTTTTTTAAAACTACAAACAGAAGATTTTTGTGAAAGCTAATCGCTTGCTACTAAGGAAGATAATCCAGAGCGTTACAGTCTATGAAGAAAACTTCGTCATATCCTTTAAATCTGGCATCGAATTGGAAGTATGAGTCTCATTCCATAACTTTTATATTGAACATATCATCTTGTTGTGTTATACTATAAATTGATATAAACAAAGATGTAGGAGGAACCGAAACTATGACAGCCTCAATGCGTTTAAGATAAGCTGGCAATAAAAAAAGCAGAATCTATACCCGATGATAGGCTTTTTTTGTTGTGCTTATTTATACGATATTGAGCATTCATTAGTTACGGTGAGGATATTGGTTATTTAACTATACCTTTATTTAACTATGTCTTTAATATGAATGTTTCCAAATTGTATGTATGCAGACCAAAAGCCACATTGTGGGGTTTGGCCTGCATTTTTTATTGCCTAGAATGCTATTCAAAATAGAAATTCAAGCAAAAATAATATGCAGGAGATAATATAAATGGAAAAAAATACAACAATTGGAAACGAAAAATTTTTATGCAATATGGGCAGGGCAAGCAGTATCATTAATCACTAGTGCCATCCTGCAAATGGCGATTATTTTTTTACCTTACAGAAAAAAACAGGATCTGCGATGGTCTTGTCTATGGCTTCATTAGTAGGTTTTTTACCCTATGCGATTTTGGGACCTGCCATTGGTGTGCTAGTGGATCGTCATGATAGGAAGAAGATAATGATTGGTGCCGATTTAATTATCGCAGCAGCTGGTGCAGTGCTTGCTATTGTTGCATTCTGTATGGAGCTACCTGTCTGGATGATTATGATAGTATTGTTTATCCGTAGCATTGGAACAGCTTTTTCATACCCCAGCACTCAATGCGGTTACACCACTTTTTAGTACCAGAAGAACAGCTAACGAAATGCGCAGGCTATAGTCAGTCTTTGCAGTCTATAAGCTATATTGTTAGTCCGGCAGTTGCAGCACTCTTATACTCCGTTTGGGATTTAAATGCTATTATTGCCATCGACGTATTGGGTGCTGTGATTGCATCTATTACGGTAGCAATTGTACGTATACCTAAGCTGGGTAATCAAGTGCAAAGTTTAGAACCAAATTTCATAAGGGAGATGAAAGAAGGAGTTGTGGTTCTGAGACAAAACAAAGGATTGTTTGCCTTATTACTCTTAGGAACACTATATACTTTTGTTTATATGCCAATCAATGCACTATTTCCTTTAATAAGCATGGAACACTTTAATGGAACGCCTGTGCATATTTCTATTACGGAAATTTCCTTTGCATTTGGGATGCTAGCAGGAGGCTTATTATTAGGAAGATTAGGGGGCTTCGAAAAGCATGTATTACTAATAACAAGTTCATTTTTTATAATGGGGACCAGTTTAGCCGTTTCGGGAATACTTCCTCCAAATGGATTTGTAATATTCGTAGTTTGCTGTGCAATAATGGGGCTTTCGGTGCCATTTTATAGCGGTGTGCAAACAGCTCTTTTTCAGGAGAAAATTAAGCCTGAATATTTAGGACGTGTATTTTTCTTTGATCGGAAGTATCATGTCACTTGCTATGCCAATTGGGTTAATTCTTTCTGGATTCTTTGCTGATAAAAATCGGTGTAAATCATTGGTTTTTTTACTATCAGGTATTTTTAATTATTGGCATTGCTATAGTTTGCCAAATGATAACTGAGGTTAGAAAATTAGATTTAAAATAAACAATATTGGAGGAATATTTATGTATCTTATTTTCATGTAACTCTTCCTGCTAAAATCGCAGGGTTTTCCCTGCATACAAGCAAATGAAAGCATGCGATTATAGACAGGAGGAAATGTTATGGAATTAATATTAAAAGCAAAAGACATTCGTGTGGAATTCAAAGGACGCGATGTTTTAGATATAAATGAATTAGAAGTATATGATTATGACCGTATTGGTTTAGTAGGAGCAAATGGTGCTGGAAAAAAAGCACTTTACTCAGGGTACTTTTTAGGAGAATTAACTCCCCCAGGATGTAAAAATGAATCGTCTGGGTGAACTTGCCTATATTCCCCAGTTGGACGAAGTAACTCTGCAGGAGGAAAAAGATTTTGCACTTGTAGGCAAGCTAGGTGTTGAGCAATTAAATATACAGACTATGAGCGGTGGTGAAGAAACAAGGCTTAAAATAGCACAGGCCTTATCGGCACAGGTTCATGGTATTTTAGCGGATGAACCTACGAGCCATTTAGACCGTGAAGGAATTGATTTTCTAATAGGACAGCTAAAAATATTTTTACAGGTGCACTGTTAGTTATTAGCCATGACCGCTATTTTTCTTGATGAAATAGTAGATAAAAATATGGGAACTGAAAGATGGCAAAATCACTGAGTATTGGGGAAACTATTCTGATTATCTTCGTCAGAAAGAGGAAGAACGTAAGAGCCAAGCTGCAGAATACGAACAATTTATTGCGGAACGTGCCCGATTGGAAAGGGCTGCGGAGGAAAAGCGAAAACAGGCTCGTAAAATAGAACAGAAGGCAAAAGGTTCTTCAAAGAAAAAAAGTACTGAAGACGGAGGGCGTTTAGCTCATCAAAAATCAATAGGAAGTAAGGAAAAAAAGATGTATAATGCTGCTAAAACCCTAGAGCACAGGATTGCGGCCTTAGGAAAAGTAGAAGCTCCGGAAGGCATTCGCAGAATTCGTTTCAGGCAAAGTAAAGCATTGGAGCTCCATAATCCATACCCTATAGTCGGTGCAGAAATTAATAAAGTATTTGGGGATAAGGCTCTGTTTGAAAATGCATCTTTTCAAATTCCGTTAGGAGCAAAAGTGGCGTTAACTGGTGGTAATGGAATCGGAAAAACAACTTTAATCCAAATGATCTTAAACCATGAAGAAGGAATTTCTATTTCGCCTAAGGCAAAAATAGGTTACTTTGCACAGAATGGTTACAAGTACAACAGTAATCAGAATGTTATGGAGTTTATGCAGAAGGATTGTGACTACAATATATCAGAAATTCGTTCAGTGCTAGCATCTATGGGGTTCAAACAGAACGATATTGGAAAAAAAGTTTATCTGTTTTTAAGCGGTGGAGAAATTATAAAAATTGTTGCTTGCTAAAATGCTCATGGGTAGATATAACATCCTAATAATGGATGAACCCAGTAACTTCCTTGACATACCAAGTTTAGAGGCTTTGGAAATACTAATGAAGGAGTACACTGAACTATCGTGTTTATCACCCACGATAAACGATTACTCGAAAATGTAGCAGATGTAGTTTATGAAATTAGAGATAAGAAAATAAATCTGAAACATTAAATTTAAGGTAGTCGCTGGTCAGTATAGTCTGTTCTGGTTGGCGACTCCATTGTTAAAGAGTATAAAGACTTTAGATTTTATGAATATTAAAAAAATAGGAACAGTCAATTGAACTGCTCCTATTTTTCTGCTAAATATATTGTAGTTTTCTTATATGTATAATGATAGATTAGCGGATTCTCATCTACGGTACTTACTTCAAATATGAAGAAGTGATCGCGGTTATCTCTGGACTTTTCCTTATTGAGGACAAAAGTAATTCTTACGTGAAGTCGCCATTGTTTTTTTAGGATATCATCAGTTAGGAAGGTCAATGGAATATTCATGTTAGAGTAGCGGTAGAAGTCACGTTCAAAATCTTGGTAGCTCTCGCTATAATAGTCCATTTGTAGGTGATTACGCTGAAACTCAAGCTGATTCATAGAGCACCTCCTCGACAAGTTCAATACTAATAATGTCTTTTAATTTCAAATTGATGTGACCTGTTGTAGTTTTTATCAAAATGAAATCTTTGGTCAGACTTGGTATTGTTCCAGTGTAGGAAACACGCTTGTTTTTTTCAATCACTTGAATGCGTGTGCGTAGCTGCCCGGCGTATACTTGACTGAGGAGTAATAATTTCTTCTCTAGTGATAAGTCAGACATGTACGTTACTTTGTTTGTATCATCAGAGAGTGCTGATGCATGTTCAGATAGGAAAAAGCCCATCCATTTTTGCATCTTTGTATCCTGGTACTCTCTTGCTGATTGAAATGGTAAATATGAACGGTCAATCATATCAAATCCTTTCTATGCAGAGGCAAGGGTATTTTTATCAAATTGAATCGTAAAACCTTGAATTCCCCCACCTGTGTAACATTCTTTAAAGCGATTGATTACCTCAGTATAGATTATCACAGATGAGCTTGTTGGCTTAATGCTAAATGTAAATTCCAATGGTAATCGGTTTTCAGATTTAGCATGTACTAGTCGTATCGATATTTCAGTTGTTTTGAGTTTTCTCTGACGAAGTTTTGAAGTTGCTGTTTCAACGATTCCATGTAAAAATCTTTCAAGCATTTCAATATCATTACATCCTTTGCTACGGATTTCTGAAAATTGTACTGTATTTTTTTCTTGTTTCATTTTAATCCCTCCAATCCACCCGCGGAATGACCACCGATAAGTTTACTGCGTTCAATATTTCTGGAACCTTCAGTTAGGACGGTTCCTTTTTGTATGGCTAAAAAACCAAACTGTTCTCTGACAACATCAATAGCTGTCTGAAGTCTATTATCTTTTTCAATTTGTTCTACATCATCAAAGAGTGATAGTAGAGTATAGCTTTCATCTACGAAGCCACTATAAGATACACCAATTTGTCTCACTGCACCAGAGGTGTATTTTTTCGGAATAATACAAGTACATGACTCACCATTGTTTTGGGGAGATTTGCGGGTTCAATTTTATTCTGAGCATTTATAGATTTTTTCATCTCAGTCCTAGAATAGCCAATATGAATAGAAACGACAGTAGTCAATACTAGGGCTACTGTTCCGTTCCACAGTATCATTTAAAAATCATTTTCACACCCTTTCGTCTATTAGTATAGAAGAAAGCTCTCAGCACATGTTGAGACGGTAGTATTAATGTCAAGGGTTGATAAATAAGAGTGTAATAAGATAAGTAAATAAAGGCTTTCCGTGATTTGAGGTCTGGTTTTAAGCCGGAAGGATAATCACGGTTTTTTGTTTTGAGGGAAGATATCTGAAATTGGGGAATTTGAAAAGTAATCAGCCGATACGGTTATTGATTTGGTGAGTTGATAAGATGGTTGACTAAATAATGGTGAGTTGATAAGATGATTGGCAAAGTTTCTTCGTAACATTGAACTGCTTACTATTCTAAATATTTATCAAATCGGGATTTTTAATACTTAAAAACAATGCCTTTATTGTATAACATAAACACCTGATGGAGGTGTAATTATGCACGTAGGATATAGAGAGGGATCTGGCAGGAAAAATGGCAAAGTAGATGAAGCTATTGCACTTTTTGATAAAGCTCGATATAACGGCTATGATGCTCCTGCGCTATATGATTCTTATGCTAAAAGCTTATCGAAAAAAATTAAGGATTACGATAATGAAATTCTCATTCTTGATGAAGGAATTATGCGTAAAACACGGCACGATGTTGGTACTTTAGCGGCTCGTAGGGATAAGGCAATTAAGCTATTATTTGCTAAACAAGAGGCAGAGCGGATAGCTAAGGAAAAAAATCTGATTTTCTAAAAAGCGAACAAAAAAAAGAGGATATTTAGAGGTTCAAAACGAAGTTAATAAGTTAATATAAAAAAATATACTAAGACTACGGAGTAAAAATCTGTAGGCTTATTTTTTTATGGTATAATAAATATAAATTAGAATTTATAGGATAAAAAAACATGGTAAAAAGTAAAAAAATAACAAGATAAAAAAACATACATTCTATCAGCAATAACATTAATATGGCTAGCAGTTTCCATGATACTTTTTATATAAAAAAAGTAGGACTGGTTATAGAATATTAATTGATTTCTTTGGGTTACAATTAAGGCAAGAAGATGTCCTATTTATTCTTTACTGATGATTGTAGCTTGGCTTATCTTTTTTCTAAAGCTATTTTGGAAGAAATATTCTAGTAACATTGCTAGAGTTATTCTGGTAACAGGCTGGATTTTATTAATTGCAGGATTCTTATTTGGGTCTTTAATTTTTTTAGGTGGTCATCTTGTAAGTACCTACTATACTTTTATTTCCCCTGATAAAAAACATACGCTAGTAGTTGATGAGGCTTCGTTCTTGCTTTTGTCAAATGTAAGTTTATTTGAAAGGATAAATCCTTTATTTATTGAAGATTTAGGCGCAGAAACCTCCCTCGATGATGGATTTTCACCAATTTCAGCAGGTAAGTACTGGATAAAGTGGGATGGAAATAGGGTTAGCCTTGCGATGTTGGATGAACTTGGGACTGGGACATGGGATGTAGTAAAAGTTTCCTTAGGAGATAGTGATAGGAATGTTCAACATGATAATTTAGACTCTGAGGGCAAGCCTATTGTCTATGAGGAAAATTATTCTCCTACGCTTCCTGCGAAAGATACCATTCATAAACCACTAACTAAACAAGAAATATTAGATAGTTTATCTCTTGAAAATGCTATCATAATACCAAATTCTAACTATGGACTTATAGAGGTTGATAGGGCTATGGCTAGAAGTCTATGGTATTTTGTAAGAATTGAGGAAAATAGGATGATTTATATTTCTGATGCTCCGGATACATCTCCTAAAGTTGAGGGAGAAATTGATTCTGAAGGAAAAATACATTTAAGATTTACGGATATTAATAATAATCAAACCAATTATGAATCTTTAAACCAGGGAAAGACTTGGAAAAATGCTCATAAGTTTTCGGGTAACATGGATTAAATCGGGGTAGACAAATGCAAATTTTGGAGGTATAGATTATGGCTTCAAGTAAAGAATATTTAGATTTCATTTTAGAACAACTATCCGAGTTGGAAGAAATAACATATAGATCAATGATGGGCGAATATATTATTTATTATCGCGGAAAAAAATTGTAGGTGGAATTTATGATGATAGGTTTTTAGTGAAGCCTGTTAAATCTGCAATAGCATATATGCCTAATGCAAAATATGAGTTGCCGTATGATGGAGCAAAGGAAATGCTATTGGTCGATGATGTTGACAACAAAGAATTTTTAACTGGCTTATTCAATTCGATGTATGATGAGTTGCCTGCACCAAAACCAAAGAAATAATCGAATTGGAGGGGCTTAAAATGCTTGAGATAAAAGAAACAATGATTGAGAATATCAAATGTGTTCAGCAGCTCTGGGCTGATGGGGATGTCATGAAGTTCGTCGGTTTTCCAGACGGCTTACATCAAACAGATGAAGGAATGCAAAATTGGTTTCAGTGGATTAAATCGAACAGACCGACTTTAAACCACTATTCAATTTTTGAAGACGGGAAATACTGCGGAGAATCGTTCTATGAAATCAACGCAGAGCATCGAAGCGCCGCTCTGGACATAAAATTGTTTGGATTTGCACGGGGATGTGGAATTGCAACGGCTGGACTCTCCCATGCAATCAAAGAAGCGTTCCTAAACGGTGCAGAGATTGTATGGGTCGATCCGAATCCGGAAAACGTGAAAGCAATCGCGTTGTATGAGAGGCTTGGCTTTCAGCAGAAAGACTTTCCGGAGTACCTGATTTCCGAGGGTGAGGAGAAAACCTCAATCTATATGGAGCTTCGCAAAAACTGATTCCATACGCAAATTCCAGTTTGTAGAGGTAAACCTTTTTAACGATAACCTTATGTTATTGTTAAAAAGTATGTGGATATGTTTTTCATGACCGCGCATGTTGAGGCGGTATCACTGCTTGTGCGAGCTGAGGCATCAGCAAAGTAAAAATTGAATATATTGATATTTCCGGCACCAGATGGAGGGAAAACAATGCATCATATTGAGATTTATGTAAGTAATTTAGATAAAACCAAGGAATTCTATTCGTGGATACTTAGCTTTTTAGGTTTTGATTTATTTCAAGAATGGAAAGACGGATTTTCCTATGAAAAGGACGAATTTTATATTGTTTTTGTACAGACAAAAGAAAAGTATCTTAATAACGGATACAATAGATGTAATATCGGCTTGAATCATCTTGCTTTTCGTTGTCAAACTAAGGATAAAATCGATCAAATTAGGAAGAATCTTATTCAGAGAAATATAGTTTTGCTTTATGATGATAAATATCCATATGCCGGTGGTGCAGAACATTATGCAGTCTATTTTGAAGATCCGGATAGAATTAAAATAGAAATTTGCTTGGGTTAACTTAAAAATTGTCAGTAATGATGATCAATGTTAAATTTCAGTTTGTTGAGAGAATCCCTTTAACGCTATCCTTATACTATTGTTAAAAGGTTGATAGCCATGTTTCAGCATGAAGACAGGTTCACTTGGCATATTTAGTGTTCACTTGTTTCATGTTGAAGAGATACTACTACTTGTATGAACTTAGACAGGAGGATAAAATAATGAAGTTTTTGGAAATTAATCCTATTTCGGTTAAAAAAAGAATAACTGAGCTACTATTTGATTATCTTTTAATCATAACTTACTTAGGTATTTTATTCCTTTGCGCTATAACTTTTTACTACATTGTTTTTAATGGCGTGCCAATGCAAACAGAATTTCAGGCGCAGACTCTTACATTTTTTATCAGTGTTCTGCCAATCATGCTTTATTTCACATTTTCGGATTATGCAAAAAATGGAAGTTTTGGGAAATCAAAAGCAGGGCTTCGTCTGGTCTATCAAAATAAAACAATTCAGGCTAGCTTAATTAGAAATCTCATCAAATTTTTACCTTGGCAATTAGGGCATATGGGAACTATTCATGGAGTCTATAGCGATTTTGACCTAATCTCCATTATCCTCTCGTCTTTAGCAACTTTATTTGCACTGTTGTTACTGGCAATGGCAATTTTTAGGAAAGATAAAAGGCATCTAGGAGATTTTCTAGCTCATACACAGGTTCAGATAGAGGGTGACAATAAGTGATTTATCTTAATCGTTTAAAAAAAGTGAATGAAAGTACTGTAATAGACTACCCTAACCAATTCGAAAAGTTTTTTGAAAATCTGGATACCAAAGAAGGAACTTTAATCTGTTGCCATCATTCTCAGAAAAACAACTTAACTTGGCTTGCTTATCGGAAAAATGACCATAAAATTCGGATTGAAGTGAAAGACGAAAAGAATGTTCAATATTCTTATTTAGATTTGGAAGATTGCTTTGTTGGTTCTGAACTAACTTTTAAGGGCTTCTCTGATAATAGAATCATCGTTTCATTGACAGCAGGACAGGATGGCTCACAGGATTTTTGCCTTGAATTTTTGAATCATGAGCTAAGTGTGAGACATCAATTTCCACGGGATTTGGCGTATGTTTTTACGATTGACGAGGAAAGTTCGCTGCTGGTGAATTTTTACACGACAGAATTTTATAAAATATCGAATCATGATTTCCAAATAAAATCTAGTCAACGATTTCCTGTATTTGAACAGGACGGGCTATCAAACGTATGGAAGATTAACAATTCTTATGGTGTATTCTCTACAACGGAAGAAAGATGGTTTGTGTTTCATTTGAAAACATTGGAACTCGTTGATGAAATGATGCTAGATAAGTGCCGAGGAGAATACTCTGGGGTAGACACACTGTTTCAGACAAGCAATCAATTGATTTTTAGACGCTATCGATATAATGAAGGAACAAAAGAAGTTGAATACATGAGTGTGGAAAAGAATGATTTAGAGAGCATGATTGAACAATCATGATAAGGAAAGTCTAGGAGGGTTATCGATGGTTATATTGGAATTGTATCAAGGTGATTATCAAAAGGATTTAGTCGCGTTTGATTCATTAGAAGAAGGGAAAGCCTTTGTCGCTCAAATCCCTGGATATACTCTAGAAAACGAAGATGGGTTTGAAGTGGAGTATGTGAATCCTAAGCACTTGCCGGATTATATGGAAATTGTCTTCAATAGCAATATTGTTCCTTTATCTAGATTTTCGTTTGACCCTGAGGAAAATGTCGAGATTATTTGGAAAGAGATTTCGAATCTATCCCTTAAAAACGATAAAGTAATCGAAGGAGCTACAAAAATCGATGCGTATGTCGTTAACAACGATGAAGTGAAAGCTTATGTCGAAGCAAGAGAATCAAACTTCCGCAAGGCAAAAGCTTTCTTAGAACGCATTGGGTATGAAGTCGATAGAAGCTATTTTGGAAGTGAAGACGGCGAGGCGATTCTCTACAGAAGGAAAGGCGCTAAAGATTGGCACTTCTTATGCCACTTAGATCCAATGTTTGTAGAGATTGAAGATGTAGAAGGGTTTGTGGAGAATATTGAAGAATCGGAAGAAGCGTCTAAATAGAAAGAAGGAAAAATAAAGATGAATCGAATAGTAGACGATCAGATAACGCTTATTCCTTATTATAGAAATGATGACATCTCCCTTCCTTGGTATCAAGATAGTGAGGTTTGCAAACAAGTAGATAATACTGATCAGATTTACAATCTAACAAAACTTCATAAAATGTATGATTACCTAACTTCACATGGTTCTTGCTATTATATCCAATATGAAGGAGTGTTAGTTGGAGATGTGACACTCCAAGATAACTCGGAACTTTCTATAGTTATCAGCAAAGAGTATCAGAATTTACAGATTGGAAGACGATGTATTTCTGAAATGATACAGCTGGCGAAGAACAAAAAATGGTAAAGGTCTCTGCACAAATATATCCTTTTAATACTCAAAGTCAAAGAATGTTTTTGGCTTTGGGATTTCAGAAAGTAGATGAAGAGTGGTATGAATATAAGTTGATTTAGGGTAGTTGTAGATCATTTTATATATTTAAAGACTGATCCGTATTTTGTACATAAAATTGAAAATAAACTCATTAAAAACATATAAAGGAGTACGATTAGTGAAAGCATTAATTGTTTTAGATTGTCAAAAAGGAATGTTAGCTAGAGGGGATTTCGACCTACTTAGAGAGAATATTTTGAAGTTACAAGAAATGTTTAAAGCCAGCGGGGATCTCATTATTCATACACGTCATATTGATGAAAATGAGGAGAGTATTATTTACAATGGCGATGAACGAGGAGCGCTTGACGAAGAGCTTTCTGCGGATGCGGATTTTATCGTGGAAAAAGACTCGCCAAATATTTTCCAGAGTGAAGAGTTGAAGGCGATTCTTGCGAACCATCCAGTAGATGAGGTGGTGATTACGGGACTGAACGCGGAATATTGCTGCTTATTTTCTGCCATTATCGCGTCAGACAGAGGATACAAGGTGACTTATATTGAAGATGCAACGGGAAGTGTCAATGACGGCGACACTTATGAAATGCCAGGACTCGACCTTGTTGACTTCGTTGGCTGTGTCTTGGATTGGTCTGGGCAAGTCGAGGTCCTATACTTCGATGAGTTCAAAGAGAGAGGGTAACAGTCGCTTTTTGGTCGGTAAGGGAACTATAAAAGAAATGGAAATCAGAAGCAGGCGAAGTAAAATTTGCCTGCTTCTTTTTTGGTTAACAATGGAAAGTAAGCTTGACATTTCGCCGGAAAATAATTATATTGTATGTAAAGTAAACTTTCCATCTAGAGAGGTGATGTGATGTGAAAAATAGACTTGAGGAAATTCGAAAAGCAAAAGGAATCACACAAGAAGAACTTGCGAATGCGCTTGAAGTGTCTAGGCAGACGGTGGGGTCTTTAGAAAACGGAAGATACAATCCGTCCATTATATTGGCATTTAAAATAGCACGGTTCTTTGAGGTATCCATTGAAGAAGTATTTATTTATGAGGAGGATGAAAAATGAAGACTAATAAAATCTGGTATTTAGGATATGTAATCGGACTATGTAGTTTGATTCTAAAGTTTACTCTCAATATGAATGGAGCTATCGATGTGCTGTTGACTTTTGTTTTTTCCATCAGCGTATCTGTTTCATATGTGCAACTCACTCACTTTAGACTATTAGAAAAGGACCGTGACTATAAAATTAGCGTGAATGACGAGCGTAATGAAAAAATCAGAGACAAAGTAAATGCAACGATGGCATCTGTACTTATGCTCCTAATAGGAATTATTGCAGTTATCTGTATTTCAGTAGAGGCATATTTGCCGGCAACTCTTTTAACAGTTTCACTTGCATGTTCTCCTGTTATCATGCTTTTTATTAGCAAGTATTACGAGCAAAAATATTAAACCTCTATCGAAAAAGGCTCGAAGAATATGCATTTTGCCATTGAAGCGGCCAAGGGAACATGAGATAATGGGCTAAGACAGTCATTTTTGATTAAAGATATAAATAATTTTGTAATCGCAATCATATACGAGTTGCGACTTTGGAGGAACGATATGGATTATCAAGCAGTACGAAAAAAATATACGCTCTATACGAGAGTTGCGGGGATTTTGACAATGGTCCTTATTCTTTCCGTCGCGTTCGCAGTCAGTGACATTCCGATGCGAACATGGGGCGTCCTTGTGATTGTCGCCGGGTTAGCTCTTGCCATCTATTTGATTAATAAATGGTATTTAACCACTGTAGCAAAATTGTTGCATGTGGATTTGGATTTAGCATCGTGGAAACAATATATCGAGGCGAATAAAGAGGCCAAAAGAGCGGTACTACGATTAGACGCTGCAACGTCGGAAGTTTCTTTGGCGTACATGACAGGGGACTTCGAGACGGCGATTCGAAAGGCCGAAGAAATCTTAAGTCGGGACGGACTTCAACCGCAATTCCGAAACTTCTTGCAAAGCTATCTGATTCGTTCAGTCGTACTGAGCCAGCCGGAGTTGAGCCGAGAAGAGCTAGGGGAAATGATTGGTGAACTGACGATAACAGACCCTACGCTGGCCGAAAAAACGGAAAAGATGAGTGTGGCCCTCTACGACTTAACGATCGCTCACGAGAGCAACGACTACTTCGAAGAGCTAACGAACGAATTCAAGTACCCACAGCTAGAAATCATCTACTACAAGGCGTTTAACGCTGCAATTAAGGGCTATACGAATCGAGCCCATGAGCTGCTTAGCCAACTTACTGGGGAAGATGAAAGATTGTATGTTGTGAGGATGGGGAAACAGTTGTTACAAAGTACAGTTTGATAGAATGGGAGATTTACAATATATAAGATAATCAATATAAATTATTTTTTTATTGTAAAATACTAGGAATAAATCGAGGGATGTAAAAATGTTAAGTAATCTAAAGTTACTAAATGATGACATGAAAAAAATAAAGGGTGGATAATTACTAGTTTTACTTTTTAGATATAAAAACGGTTAACTATATCGTTTTTAGTTAAGAGATTCCTTTCTGAAGAAAAAAAAAGGGGAATAAATATTCGCTAGTTAAACTAGAATTTATGAAGGAGAATAATTTAGAAGATTCATTACTAGTTGAAGCGAATAGTAAGCAAATATTCGTAGATGCAAAAAAATTTTTTTAGAGAGTACTTTGGAATCGCATATGTACCTAATCTTGGTGACATATTCAAACAATTTTATGGAATATTCGGGAAGTCAATACCTTCTATCATTAAAATAGTTAATACAGATTTTTGAAAAAGGCAGCAATGGTTAAATCATTAAGTATAAGTGATTCTGAAGATCCTACAAAAAAATTTATTGTACAAATGTACGTAGGAATCCTGAAGGACAAAAAAGAAGTGTATTTAATTCAGATAAAACGAAAATATTAAGGCCTAGATTGTATGAGTATTTTAAAGATGAAGAAAGTATTAGCTTTTTGTTATTCGAATGATGAGTGTAAAAAAATAATGATGATGCAACTATATTAAAAAAATTTTTTTCTAAATAAAATAATAGTAAAAAAAATAAATAATTAAGGCAGAGAAATTAAGGCTGAGTTCTGAAGATTTCTGTTTTTAAAAAGGGTGTTCTTTATGGCAAGAGAAAAAAATCAAGGGTGAAATTTTTACTCAAAAATATGATATGAGTGTGGGTTTTTACATTCGTCGTGTTGCAAAATATTATTGAAAATTTTTAATGCGGAGATAGATATAACGGATATTAATGAAATTATAGAATTATACAATATTCAATTATTTATTTCTAATGAAATATATCCAACTCATTGGGATGAGCAACAACGAAAAAAATTATACGGAAACTGCAAAATTTCTTTTCAAAAAAACAATTGGTATATTTTTTTCTGAAATTAACATTAATTTATTGGACCAATTTTTTTGAGATTTTTGGAATATGATTATAGGGATGATTTTTTTGGAAACTTATTGAGAAGTATAATGTCTACCAAAAAAAGTCTCTCATTCGATGTTTATTAAATTGCTTTCAAGTGAAAAAAATTCTATCTAACTCAGGTATTAAGATGCAAAAAAATAGTAAATTATTTTTTTCTGATGAAATACTTTCATATATGGAAACGAATGCGAACTCCATAACTATTCTTTTGAATTATTTTCTAGTGATACCGAATAATGAGGACGAAAAATATTATTTTTCCCCAAAAAAATTTTTTTGGTGTAAAGATGATTTCCATATTAGAAAAAAATATATCTAGTCCTGCCCCTAATAGTAACTATTTAAAGTTACTTTCCGAGTCTAAAAGTATCAACAAAGTAAAAAAATACCTAGTCGGTTAAAATTAAAAGCCAAAAAGAAAATATGAAGAACAAATAGAAAGTTCATTTAGTACAAGTGATGGATTAAAAATATAGTGTTGAAGTAAGGTTTTTCGAATGAAGTTGAAGATACAAAAAGAAGAACTAATAAATGGTAGAAAAAAATAAAGGTTTTGTATAGTGAAAAAAATGGATAAATGAAAATTTAGATTTTTCCAACCATATTAAACAATTTTATACATTTATTTAAATTTACAGATTATCAAAATAGATGGGAACATGTTAGTAGGGAATCCGAATTATCTTTTTTTGAAAAAAATAATGGGGGTAAAAAGGAAAAAGAGATTATCCTATAGGAATAGTGTTTAATCAAAAAGCAAAATATTAGCGCAGCTTCAGATGTTAGGTTATTTCAATATTTTAGAACAATATAATGTTAATTTAGAAGAAGTAATTCACTGGTTTTTTTACTAATTATTTGTTAGAAGAATTTGGAATACAAGATTTTTTTGTTTTAATCCTTCTTCACCTACTGGAACCTATCTTGAAAAAAATGTAGGAATTTAACTGCTGAAATGGAAAGCATTCTAAAACAATTTAAGATTTATTGTGAAGATGAAAAGATGGACATCGAATTGTTAAATTTAACGACAGAACAAACCTATATTAAGGACATTCCTAGCTTAATTCCAAATAAATATATTTATCCAAAAGGAGAGGACTTTAAAGTAATCGGAAGGTTATTGTTTTCAGAACAATCTGATTTATATTATATTCCTCAATTATCCAAAGAATATTCTTCTTTATATGAGCTACTAAAGAGTGAAGATATTTCATACGATATGTTTGAGGATTATCAAAAAAAGGGATGGATTGGTTAAAACAACATAATATAATAGACGTGGATAAAGAAAACAAGATTTTTATTCAATAATCGTAAACTTTTTTTCTGCTCAATCAATTGTATGAACATGAAGTTATAGTAGAGAATTATTTTTAAAAAGTTTCAAACGATTATTGAAGAATTAATTAAAATGGACATAGTAGAATATTCATCGACATTATTATCAAGGCCAGAACAGGAATATTATAATTATTTATTTAATGAAGTAGATTGGAGTAACGGTTTGATTATTCGAAATAAGTATTCACACGGGACTCAAATAAGAAACGATAAAGAAAATATGTATGACTATTTTTATTCTACTCCGTGGCATAATCCTTATTGTAATTAAAATTAACCAAGAATTATGTATAAAATATCCAAAAATGATAAATGATGATGAAGTATAGAATGATTATTGAAAAGTAGATAAGATTGTTCTTATGACATCATGACCGCTAAAAAACAAGATAATTAGATTAGAATAGAGGAGATTTAATCAATGGGTGAAAAATTATATAGACCAATTATGAAAGATGGAGAACATTTGGTTGACTCTAGGAAAACCGAAGGAAGAGTTAGAGGAGTTGCCCAGGATGAAAACAATAGGAATACCGATATAGTTGAATGGGAGGAATTAGATTTAGATGATTTCATATATGGATATGCAAATAGTCAATCTGGGTATAGTGAACCTGAATATAGCGAGCCTGAACCTCGTGAATTATCACCTGCAGAACAAGAATTGATGAATGCTATTTCTACCCTCTTAGTGAAGGTCGTTGAAGTTGGAGTTGCAGAGTTACATGAACATGTGATTAAACCTTGGTGGAATAAACGTGGAGAACCTTGGGTGAAGAATAAAAATAAATTTGGTGCGCGAGAAATTTAAAAAAAGAAAAAAAGAGGATGGTACTGTTCGAAATAATAAGGCAGATTTGAAACAAGATAATGTTGAAGTAGTTTCTGTTAGTCGAATTGAAAAAAATAGTATTATTTTTGATGAAAAAATTTTTTCTGAAATGAGTACTGAGGAAGTTGAAGAACATTTATTAAAATTAATATATTATATTTTAGGAACTGCATATGAAATTAAAATTATCAGTAATACAAAAAAATAAAAAAATGAAACTCCAAATAAAAAAAGAATATATTGAAAAAAAGAATTAGCAGAAAAAAAATTTTTGGCTGAAAAAAAGTGGCAAGTAGTATTAACAAACTTTTATCTAACAAACAGTTAGCTTTGGATAGTCCACAAAGTAATCAAATATTTAATCTACTTGGAGGTGGTATCAGGATGGAAGGGGAATATGTGCCAGTGGACTTGGATAAGGTTTATGTAGCTCTCAATTCCCTTCCTAGTGATAACCAGTTGAAAATAAAGAATTGATCAACCACGAAATATAAACTAAACAGTGAAAACCGGAGCACCTTAAAGGGCTCCGGCCTTTTTATTTAGCAACTGCCTTCTTGTAATACAACTCTAACCCGAGCGTTGCAACTAGTAGCACCGCACCGACTGGTAAGTAGAGAGTTGGGTAGACTGAGCTTGTTCCATAGATGTCGAAGACTCCTTTGAGGAAGCTGCCGAAGATGAAGGTGAGGACACCCATCTTATAGGCTGCTTGTGCGTCTTCTGATTCTAAGAAGCTTTTCCCGGTCATTTTTGCTGTGAGATTTGGCACCACTCCAAGCACGAGTGGAATCATAAAGAGCAAGTACATGAATGGGGAGTAGACTTGGTGGCTGAAGATTTCATACACCGTTCCAACGACGAGTGTCACCGCCGTTGCGACTGTGTAGAACGTCAGCCCCGTTTTCTTTTTATAAGTAGACAATATCACTCACCTCTCTTTCTTCGATGTTTCGACCGTTTGTTGTCGGTTTGTTAATGATTTGTCCGTTAAAGTACATGGTTGATGATCCGCCACCGTCTAAGTTATAGGCGGTAGTAACGTTTAATTCTTTCATAAATTCAGCTAATTGTTTCAACGATAATCCTTGGCTTTCGCTTGTTCGTCCGTCTGACACTACGAATACATAAGTGCTGTCGTCGACGATTCCGATGGCTGTACGCGGATTGCTCGCCATGGCTTTTCCAACCTCGTCTGAACTGTCTACAGAAATTGCGCCGTTTTCGATTAACGCTGGGCCAAATGACAAGACTTGCATCGCACCGTTGTCGACTAACTGTTGGGCTGTAATATCGCCTTCTTTGATGATGTCGAAGCTTCCGTCTTTGTAGATGACTAAATCCTCTTGATTAGCATTCTGACTCTCGCTTCGTAAGAGTTGTCCGTTCCGAACGACATATCCAGCATCTCTAGCTCCGTAGTAGTCACCGTTAATCGCAAGGACCGCGTTCACGCTTTTAGCGGTTGTCGAAGTCTTCGCGACTACGTTTCTGCCGTAGGTTTCATTGGCCAAGGCGGTCTTAATTGACGCGTTTCCTTTGATTTTCACTGTTGCGACGTGGATTTGCGTATTATTTCGCTCGTACGTCTCAATCGTGATGGACTTCGTATCGTCCTCGTAGGCAGTCGCCGTGCTCACAGTTGGTGTTGTAGAAGTGCTAGAGCTACTTGAGTTTCCTGACGTTCTCGTGCCGCTTGCGCTCGTTTCTGTGGCTGTGTTCGTTGCCGCCGCCGTTTCGTTACTGAACTTCGCCAGGCTCTTTGAGATGAAGAGTGTATCGGCGATGACCATCCCCGAAGCCCCGATGAGGACTGCCGTATAAGCGGTCGTTAAAATTTTTCTAAGTGATTTTCCTATTTTGTTATTTGACATAATGCACACCTTTCTTTTGCCCAAAAATGACTTTCTTCTGTACAAACCAGTTGAAGAAGAACATTCCAACTTCGGTCAAGACTTTACCAATCAATGGACTAATCCTGAGTCCGTAGCTGAGTCCCATTAAAAATAATGTGTTCAGCGTTAATGAGAAGCTGGCGAGTAAAAATATAGCCGCCGAGTTCTTTGAGAACGGGTTTGTCGCTGGCAAAGACGAACTTCTTATTCACGAAGAAGTTGAATCCTGCACTAATCACCCTTGCGACGACGTTAGCGGTCACGATTGGTACGCCGATAAAAATCTGGAAGGCGTAGAGGGTGTAGTCTAGGAAAAAAGAGAGGATGGATGATAGGGCGAATTGGAAAATCTCTTTGTAGATTCTGAATGAATCGCGAAGAGGATTAAAATGTGAGCCCTCATTTTTGTTCTCGTAAATGGTTTGAATTTCTAGCTCGCAGAAGGGGCGTTTTTCTTTTGCCCACACCATCAACACATTCATTTCGTATTCGAAACGTGATCCCGAGATTTCAAGCATTTTTTCTAAATGCGTGCTTGAGAATCCACGCAGGCCGGTTTGTGTATCACTAATTTTCGTACCGCTTGTGAGTTCGAAAATTTTTAAGGTGATTTTGTTTCCGACACGGCTCCTGAGTGGGACGTGGGTTCCGTCGAAGTTTCGAACGCCGAGTACGAGGCTATCTTTCTCAAGGGATGCCCTGGTGGCGATACGCATGATGTCTTCAGGGCTGTGTTGTCCGTCTGAGTCTGCCGTTACGATGGCCACTTCCTCGCCTGCGTATGTTTCTTGAATGTAGCGATAAGCTGTTTTTAGGCCTTCGCCTTTTCCTTTATTTTCAGGATGCGTTAACACGGTCGCTCCTGTTAGTTGGTTGAAGATAGGAAGATAGTTCTCCCCGCTGCCATCATCGACAACGACTACTTCTAAGTCTTTGGCGATTAGTTGTTGGGTTAAAGTGATTAATTTTTCCTCTGGTTCATATGCTGGAATAATGACGATTGTTTTCATGTTTGTCACCGCTCGCCTTGTTGGGGGAGCTTCTCCTTTCCGTTTGGATAACTATAATTTGCACCATGAACTTAAAACTTACTTAAAAGAGGTGGAAAAAAATAAAATTAGCATTTAATATAGTATTTAATAGAAAATGAAAAATCCCCTAGCGTCAGGTATTGCTTGTAACGCTACGTAATGTAGTAATATGCAGGCAATAAGGAGGTGAAAGCTATGTCAAAGTATACGACAGGGGAGCTTGCGAAACTTTGCAACGTGACTGTTCGAACCGTTCAGTATTATGACAAAAGAGGTATCTTGATTCCGACAGAACTTTCTGAAGGGGGAAGAAGATTATATTCTGAAAGTGATCTTCAACGTCTAAAAGTGATTTGTTTTCTTCGAGAGGTGAATGTACCCATCGATGCCATTTCTCAATTATTAGAAGAAGAACATCCTGAAAAAGTCATTTCGATTTTAATAGAACAACAGGAAAGTCTATTGATGGAAGAAATTCAAGAAAAACAAGAACAATTGGAAAAATTGCGTGAATTACAGTCGACAGTCCAAAACAAAGAGTCCTTCTCACTTGAATCCATTGCGGACATAGCAGTAGTGATGAAAGGTAAGAAACAACTCAAAAAACTTTACCGGATTATACTTTCAACAGGATTGGTGGTCGGAGCGCTTCAGTGGGTGTCGATTGCATTCTGGATTTTCAAAGGAATGTGGTGGGGATTTGCGCTATGGGCTCTGTTGGCAACGGTATGGCTTATTTGGGTATGTAACTATTATTATAAACACGTAAAATATATTTGCCCTGAGTGCCATCAAGAATTTAAACCAGGAAAGAAAGAGGCTTTCTTTGCAAAGCATACGCCAACAACACGGAATTTAACTTGCTCAGAGTGTGGCCATAAAGGATTCTGTATCGAAATTTGGGACGGTGATCAAGCATGAGTGGATTTAATCAAATCGTTCTTGGACCAACCGCGATTCTGTCATTAATCGTGACGATTATTTTGCTTCTTTTGATAGGAATTTTACCTATTGTTTATTGGATGAGAAGACATAAGGGTCAAGTAAAAATCAGTTATTTCGTTGCTGGGGCATTAGGCTTTATTGTTTCTGCCCGTATTCTTGAATCGGTCTTCCATTATTTCTTTTTACTGGCAGATAATCCTATTTCTCAGTTTTTAAATGGAAATACTGTAGCATTCGTGTTATATGGAATGTTGATGGCAGGGATTTTTGAGGAATGTGGTCGCTATATTGTATTAAAATACATTATGAAAAAACACCGCACTCGTGAAAATGCAGTGTTGTATGGAATTGGGCACGGAGCAATTGAAATTCTTACGGTTGTCCTTCCATCGATTCTGCTTTACTTAGTGATTGCGACATCGCTTCAAAATGGAAGTATCGATTCTGCGCTGACGGCATTACATGTCACTGAAAAGAATGCAGCCTTCGCTATGCAAAGTTTTCAAGCTGCAGCACAGTTTAATGTTGAAACGGCTGTGATGACCGTTCTCGAAAGAATCAGTTCAATGGGAATCCATATTGGCTGTACCATCATCGTGTATTACAGTGTAGTTGCAGAGAATAAAAAGTATTTATGCGGGGCCGTTTTACTACATATGATGGCGGATTGCTTTGCGGCGCTCTATCAACGAAATGTCGTTGGAGCTGGAATCGCTGAAACTGGAATTTTAGTTATGGCAATCGTCATTGTATGGATTGCGACAAAAATATATAAAAAGAAATTGGCATAATGAATCGTTGATGCAAAGGAGGAACGACAATGGCAACAATAGAAAGTGGAGCGAGATTTGGGATTCCGCTGGTATTCCTAGTGAGTTATGTGTTTATTGCGACATGTGTGCTTGTCATTTTCGTTCGCCGATGGACAGCCGCAAAACAAAGCGGAGGTCCGTTCATGGCAGCTTTTCATATCGCAAATGGAACATTTTACATTCATGTGGCGTTCTGTTTCAAAAAGCGTCGTATTCCTCTATCATCGATTCGCCGGATTTCGATTGATTTCATGCGCGGTCGAAAAGGTGGAGGTGCTCGTTATTTCGTCATCATTGAGCAAAAGGATGGAACTACGACCATGTTCTTCATGGGAAAAAGCAAGGTCAATGATGCGTTGGTGAAGGAGTTGCCTCAAGCCGTGAAGCGGTATCCGATTAAGGTTTCCCTAAAATAATTTGAAAAAGCAGTACCTATAGTAACATCTCACATTGCACGATGAGTGCTTGAGTGCTATAATAGGTACTGTTTTTTATATGGATATGACTTGTTTTCAGAAGATTTACATACAATGAAAATTATTTGCAAAAGAAAGGGGAGAACAAGATGTCTACTCATGAAAAAGTATCACTTTCAGAAGTAAACCAATCGATTGAGACGCCAAAGAATAACAATTTCTGGCAGAACTTAAAAGCTTTCTTAGGACCCGGAGCGCTCGTAGCGGTAGGGTACATGGACCCAGGTAACTGGATTACCAGCGTGGTCGGAGGGGCTTCGTACAAATATACATTGCTCTTCGTAATCCTTATTTCTTCATTAATCGCAATGCAGTTGCAACAAATGGCAGGGAAACTTGGGATTGTCACACGTATGGACTTAGCGCAAGCAACAGCGCACCACGCACCAAATGGCTTCGTCATATTTTATGGGTGATTGTCGAATTAGCCTTGATGGCGACAGACTTAGCGGAGGTGCTTGGATCGGCCATCGCCTTGAACCTCTTATTCGGGATTCCAATTATGGGAGCCATCTTTATTACGGTTCTGGACGTATTCTTGCTTCTTGGAATTATGAAACTCGGATTTAAGAAAATCGAAGCGATTGTATCCACATTGATTTTCACTATTCTATTGATTTTCGTCTATTTAGTAGCGTTAGCAGAACCAAGTATCTCAGGAATTTTCACAGGATTCTTACCAACAGCGCAGTTATTCGAACCAACAGCTCCTGGACACGATAGTATCTTAACATTAGCGCTAGGGATTGTCGGAGCAACAGTAATGCCGCACAACTTATACTTGCATTCATCGCTATCACAAACGAGAAAAGTGGACTACACGGATCCAGACAACGTGCGTAAAGCGGTTCGTTTCATGACATGGGACTCAAACATTGAATTGAGCCTAGCGTTCGTCGTGAACTCACTCCTATTAATCTTAGGAGCAGCATTATTCTTCGGACACGCCTCTGAAATCTCAGCCTTCTCGCAAATGTATAATGCGTTGCAAGATTCAAAAATTGCCGGAGCGGTCGCAAGTTCGACATTATCGACACTCTTTGCAGTGGCACTTTTAGCAAGTGGTCAAAACTCAACAATTACAGGGACATTGACAGGACAAATCGTGATGGAAGGTTTCTTACATATGAAACTACCACAATGGGTGATTCGTCTGGTGACTCGTTTATTCGCCTTACTACCGGTGATTGTCGTAGCGATGTTATTTGGTTCGCAAGAAACTATATTAGACCAACTCTTGGTTTATTCACAAGTATTCTTATCAGTGGCGTTACCATTCTCAATCTTCCCATTGATTTACTTCACGTCGAAGAAATCACTTATGGGTGAGTTCACCAACGCTAAATGGAATACCTTCCTTGGATACGCGGTAGCCGTTATCCTAACGATTTTAAATTTCAAGTTAATTTTTGATTTATTCTAAAACGAAACGGGCATCTTCGGGTGCTCGTTTTTTTATATCCTTTTCCTAAATTTCACAGAGGTTTTATTGTATTTTTCTATAGAATAGGATAGATTATAAGTGAGAGATGAAACCGCATTCAACGGTTCGTCGATACGAGGAGACTGAGGAGGATGGTTATGAGTTTTCCATTTCGTGAAGATCCAAATACGGCAACGATTCTGTGCAAGCATATTGCAAGAGGAGAACAGCCGATTCTATACGTAAGTCACGATGAGGATGATGGCATGTGGCAATTTCTATGCAACGAGGAGCATACCATCGAGGACTTGATGCTAGTGACTTTGAAGCAAGCCTATGAGCTCGATCCATCTATCGAGGAAATCAAAGACTTGCCTCTAGGAAAAGAGGCTTGGAGGGAAACTCCACAAATGCCGTGGAGAACTTATCATTGAGGGTGAATCGTTTGATTTAATGGCGCTTAATGTCTGAGACAGGGGGCATTTTTATGAAGAAGAATCTGATAGCAGTTGTACTGTTCAGTGTATTTCTATTGCCTGCGTGTGTGCATACGGATGAACAGAGTCAAAAGACGACTGCACTAACAGCTACAACAGTGGCTCAGGAGACAGAATCGTCTCAAGGAACGACAACAGCGGGTACAACAGTGACGGCAACGGAGACAGCTGGAACAACAGTCATTACCGAAACGCCAACAACCGAAACAACGGTTGCTGTACTCGAGAGTCGCAAGAAATTGTTATCTGTAACTCCGCAAATTCAAGAAAAATGGTATTTTTGCGCACCAACAACAGTGAGTATGATGTTATCCAGTCAAGGGATTACCGTTTCGCAACAGCAGCTAGCCAAAGAAATGAGAACGTATGAACCTTACGGGACTCATAATCGGGATGCGATTCGCGTGTTGAATCAGCATTTGTTTGGATATCCAGAGCCACAAGCTGGGCAAGCAGGTTATCGTATTGCGACGGTTACGGATGCTAGCCCTCATTCGGAAGATATGCGTTTGTTTAAAGAGCGAGTTCGCAAGAATATTGACGACGGCTATCCGCTCTATTACACTTTTACCATTTCGCAGATTTATCCTGGAAAATCAGGGGAACATAATGTAATTGGGATTGGTTATGAGCTGACTCCTGATGGGAAAGATATTTCCGCAATTTATTATTTAGATTCCATGACGCATGTCCAAGATCCAACTTACGGCGGTTTGAAAAAGTAACGCCAGAAGAGTTGTTGGCGGCGATGGTGACATGCGGTGAACCGAATTACGCTTGGTAATCGTAGAAAACGACAGTGAAAGGGAGAAAAGAATGAAGAATATTTCGAAAACAGTAAAATTAGGACTCTGCGCAGCTGTGTTGATTGGCTTAGCAGGATGCGCCAAGACGCAAAAAGAAACGACGACACAGGCAGCTCCAGAGACGACAACCGTAGCGGCACAATCGCAGGAAGCACCGCAATGGGTTGCGACATATTCCAATATCAGCAATCCTTCAAGTGTTGAGGAAGTGAAGGCGTTGTTGTCTGCGTACTTGGATAAAGAAAGTGTGGAGAAGTTCTTCGAGTTCGTGAATGACTACAATGCGATTGTCGGCGAAACGGGCTTGCAAGGGGACTTTGCGTCATTTACAAAAACGGAGTATGACGTTGAGAAAATCACTCCGCTTTGGACTGCAAAACACGGGGATTTTGTCGGAACGAACTGTCGCATCAATACGTATGCGTTGCTGAAGAATAAGATTACGATTCCGAAGATTACTCCGGATAGCGAGCTCTTATTTATCGATAATGATGCGATTGATAAGGGGCATCTCTTTAGTGCGGATGAAAAAGAAGACTTGAATCGTTTGTTCTCGCGTGTGGAAACGGAAGCTACGACAGATGTGAAGACGCATGCGAAGAAGATGGAACAGTTCCTGTCGCAATTTACTTTTGACGAAAATGCGCGCATGCTCTCAGTCGTGATTCACGATAATTTGGACGGGGAATCGCTCTTTATTGGCCACGTGGGAGTCTTAGTGCCAACGGGGGACGGGTTCTTATTTGTCGAAAAACTCACCTTCGAGGAGCCATACCAAGCAATTAAATTCAAGACGAAAGAAGATGTCTACAAGTATCTTGAGACGAAATATCAAGACTATACCGGAGAAGGGTTAGCGAAGCCATTCATTATGGATAATGCGAAATATGTGGAGAGATCGTAGGAATCCTTTAGACAACATAGAATAGGATAAGATGTGGGATTGAATCCTAACAACACCTATGGTAGTATAAATAGCAAACTTAAAGCGACAGGGTTTGGAATCACTGCGTAACCATTAACGAAGTGAGCCGAATCCTGTTTCTATAGAGAGTACTAATCTGCGCTTAAGGAGGATTACAAATGAAAGTAAAGAAGATAGGAATCGTTAGCTTATCTAGCGGAATAATGGGAGAGAACTTCATTCAGCATGAGCTCAATCTTGGAAAGAAACGTTTAGAAGAGTACGGTGTAGCAGTTGAATTTTTACCCCATGCTTTAAAAGGGCTTGAATTTATAAAGCAACATCCTGAATGTAGAGCGCAAGACTTACTAACAGCTTTTCAAGATGACTCGATTGATATGATTTTATGTGCCATTGGCGGGAATGATACTTATCGCCTACTCCCTTATTTATTTGAACAGGACGCGCTTGAAAGGTTGCTAAGCAAAAGATTTTTTTAGGTTTTTCAGATACAACAATGAATCATTTAATGTTACATAAAGTTGGCATTCAAAGCTTTTATGGACAGGCCTTCTTACCAGATGTATGTGAACTTTCAGCGGAAATGCTCCCATATACGAAATCGTATTTTGAGGAATTATTGACAACAGGAAGAATTAAAGAAATTCGCCCAAGTGAGATTTGGTATCAGGAGAGAGAAGATTTTAGTGAAAAAGGATTAGGCGTTTCGACGCCAAGTTTTCAAAATCAAGGGTTTGAATTATTAAAAGGAAATGCCCAATTTAGCGGGCCGATTCTAGGAGGATGCTTAGAATCAATGTATGATTGTTTCGATTCTTCACTATATGCAGATTCTGTACAGCTTACTCAGAAATATAAGCTATTTCCAACGCTTGAAGACTGGAGTGGGAAAATTCTGTTGCTGGAAACAAGCGAGGAACGACCAAGTGTTGAATTGTACCGAAAAATGATTCAAGCTTTAAAACAGTATGGAATCTTTGATGTAGTTTCTGGTGTGTTGGTTGGTAAACCTCAAAATGAAATTCATTATGAAGAATACAAAGCAGTACTATTAGAGGAGTTAACGGACAAAGAGGTCTCTATTGTTTACAATATTAATGTTGGACATGCGACACCACGCTGTATTGTTCCTTTTGGAGTACATGCCCAAGTTGATGTAGATGCTCAAGTAATCCGATTTGATTATAATAAATAGAGTAGAGATTAGAGTCAGAAAAGAGGATACAAGATGGATATAAAAGATTTTACAGAAAAAGAACAAGAACAAATTAAAAAAGGATTGAGCACAGCGGTGTTGACGGATAAAGAAGCTGCTAAGAAAATTCTAGCGCTAGTGCCAGAAGAATGGATTAAGACGATTCCGTTCTTAGTCAGAGGTCATGCGACAACAAAGACTGTTCAACGCATCGCGAAAGAAAATCCTGAACTTTACGCAGTCGCAAAACAAGAAGGAGAACTTCCTGAAAAAGAACGCGAAGAATTGCGTGAAATCATCACTGGAATTTTCCAACAAAAGATGAACAAATATAATATTAATTAATGACAGTGCCATGCATGAATTCGTGCATGGCGCTTTGTATTTTCGCTGGAATACGATACAGTAGGAAGTGAGAAGAAATGAAGTCGGAGAAAGGGAGTAAGAAAATGGAAAGAATTGAACCAGTAGCATTTCAAGCGTTGCATCAAAAAAAGGACATCACGATTCTAGATGTTCGTGAAGTGGATGAATTCCAAGCAGGGCATATCGAGGGTGCATTGAATGCGCCGCTAAGCACGCTAGAGAATGGATACGAGCAACTAGATGCATCGAAACGTTATTATGTGATTTGCCAAGGTGGCATGCGCTCGGAGCGTGCTTGCCAGTTCTTGGAGACAAAAGGTTTTGACGTGGTAAACGTTGAAGGAGGAATGAATCAGTGGAAAGCTTAAAACAAACGACCGAGGTGCAACTAGTTACTTTTAACAAAAGCTTCCTTGAAACGATTTGGAAGATTGGTTTTTCAACGGAGAAGCCAGAGTGGACGAAGTGGAACGCGCCGTATTTTAATGATTATCGCAAGTTTGATGATGCGAAAAGTTTTGGAGCAAGCCCGATTGCAGCCTTTTTAATGAGCGAAGATTGCAGATGTATTGTAGTTGACGGTCAGCCTGTTGGGATGGTTTCAAAATCATGGGTGGACGAAGCAACACGATGGCTAGAAATCGGGATTGTAATCTACGATGACCAGTTGTGGAGTAAGGGAATTGCGACCAGTGCTCTAATGAAGTGGGTGGATGCCATTTTCCAAGAAACGGATGCACTCGAACATATTGGAATGACGACTTGGAGCGGGAACGGTGCAATGATGGTCGTTGCCGAGAAATTAGGATTTCTAAAGAAGGGCAAATTCGTAAAGTTCGCTACTATCAAGGACAGTATTATGACAGCGTGAAGTATGGAATTTTGCGCGAAGAGTGGGCTGCAAGAGCGGAACGATAAAGAAAGAGACTAATCCATGTGTGATTAGTCTCTTTTAGTATGTGAATAATTATTTCCCAGGAGTGTTTGAATCTAAGCCCCAAGATTGTTCAAGCATAGGTCTGAAGGGTGTGATATCTTCCTCTCGATACGCATGCGGATAATGTGGTGATGCAAAAGCAAATGATTCGGAATGAGTTTAAAGAGTGCGGTATTATATATGTAGATGATGGAACTCCACCGATTGTCGATCAGTGGATGAAGCCGAAGTAGGAGAAAGGGGGGAGAAAATGGAAAGAATTAAACCGTTAGAATTTCAAGTGTTGCATCAAAAAGAGGACATCACGGTTCTAGATGTTCGTGAAGTGGCGGAATTTCAAGCAGGGCATATCGAAGGTGCTGTGAATGCGCCGCTTAGCACGTTGGATAAAGGATACGAGCAACTGGATGCGTCTAAACGCTATTATGTGATTTGCCAAGGGGGTATGCGCTCTGAACGTGCATGCCAGTTTTTGGAGACAAAAGGCTTTGATGTGGTAAACGTTGAAGGGGGAATGAATCAGTGGAAAGCTTAAAGCAAACGACCGAGGTGCAACTCGTACCTTTTTAGCAGAAGTTTCTGTAAGAGAGTTGGACGGTGGGATGTGATTAATGGTAGAACATTGCTAAGTCTAGGGGCTCAGATAATGAGCTTAAAATTTTGAGTGGATGATAGTAGTTGTCTAATTAAAAAGAAGATTAAAAAAATAATAGTAATTTTTTTCTGGAGATTTATAAGAATAGTAATATATCTTGAGAATACAAAGTCAAACTAAATGTTAAATTTAGAAAGAAAAAGTAAGTAAAATCATTCTTAAATGAAATAATAATTAGAGATTTTTAACAAAAAAATAACGATAGTAGATAAAAATATTCAGTAAATCAATGAAAGAAATACAGACACCACTTCATAATAGATATAGTGTCTAAAAAAATGACGAACTATATTAATGCCACAAGATATAGAAATCAAGTCATTTCGGAAGTAAATGGAATAAAATTTTTTTAAAAAAATAAAAAAATATGGTTTTTTGAAAAAAAGCAGAAAAAAATAATAGAATTTTTTTGAAATAGATGTTATAGTGTTCATTAGTAAGAAAAAATAAATAAAAGGGGAAACTAATATGAAGAAATATTTTTAAAATTATTTTTTTCTTTCATTATTATCGTTGTTAACAATGCTGTTTACTCACGGCACTGCTAACGCCGATGGGGTTAAGGAATTAACCAATGTTATTACAAGCGTTGAATTATTAAACGCAAGTGATACACCTCAAACTACTGATAGTGAAGGTGTATATCAAGTCAGAACTGATTTAGCTTATAAGTTAAGAGTTTTATTTGACTTGAAGAATTATAACGGGAATTTGTCAAATGGAGATTACTTCACATTTAACATTCCAGCACCAATGGATGTTTATAATGGCACTCTTGAATTGACAGATCCTAGCACAAGAGTTCCAATTGCTGATGCAGTTGTAACAAAAAACGGTGTAGCTAACGGAGGAACTGTTAAGGTTACATTAAAAAACCTTGAACAATATCTAGCTGCTACTGGAGGAGATGTAGTAAAAGATGTTAGCGGGAACTTCGCGGCAACCTTTAAGTACAACTCAGATGTAACTAAAAAGGCTCAACCATATGTTTCTAACGCAATGAAGAATCAAGTGACACACTTGTTTACTTCTAAAACGATTCAAGGAACTGTAGAAGGTTATGAGAACTTCGCTAAAGCTGGAGGTCAAGTTTCTAATGAAGCATGGGAGTCTCCAAAACTTGCAGCTATTAACTCTCCAAGTTCAGGTGATTACTATTCAGCATGGCGTGTACGTGTTAACACAGGTGGCCAAGATTTAGGTCCAAACGTTGTTGTAAATGATAGCTTACCAACAGATTCTAAATATGCTGCGATTCAATATATTCCAGAGTCACTAAGAGTATATAGCGCACCTTCATTAAATGCAGGAACTTCTGCTGCTGGTAGGGATTTTGTTTTACTAACAGAAGGTACTGATTATACAGTAAAATGGAATGCTAACTATACTACTTTAGACATTACATTAGTTGATGGTACGAAGAAATACTGGATTGAATATAAAACTACTACTCCTAACGATGGACAAAAAGTAGCTAATACTCTTTCTGTAACAGATGCAACTGGAACACAATTGACTCAACGTAGTAACAATACTAGAACTTCAATGACAGCGGAAGCTACATCATTATATTCAGGTACAATTGTGGCTGCTACAGCTTACAGAATTAAAATTAATAAAACAGATGCATTTAACTTTTCACCTGTAAATGGCGCAGTTTATACAATTACTGCAGAAGATGGTTCAACACAAGAAGTAACTACAGATGCAAAAGGTGTTGCTATCACAGCAGAATATGCACAATCTTTCGCAGGAAAAACATTTACAATTAAAGAAAAAACAGCTCCACAAGGATACAAATTAGATCCTAAAGAGTATAAAGTTGTTTTAGGGGCAGCTGGATCAACAGTTAACCTTAAAGATGAGCCAGTACCAGCAACTTTAGATATCGTTGCTAAGAAAAACCTTACTGGTCGAGCATTAGAAAATGAAGAATTTACTTTCAATTTATACGATTCTGAAGATAATTTAGTAGGTACAGCTAAGAATACACAAGATGGAACAATTACGTTCACAGGTGTTGAATTTAAATCAGCAGGTACTTACAACTATTCAATTTCTGAAGTTAAAGGATCAGCAAAAGGTGTAACTTATGACACTGAGAAAAAACCAGTAGTGGTAAAAGTTACTACTGAAAATGGTGCTCTAAAAGCTACTGTAACTTCAGATGCAGTAACATTTAATAACACATTTGAAAAACCATCTGTAAAAGTTGCATTAAACGCTAATAAAACATTAGCTGGACGTGACTTAAAAGCAGAAGAGTTTTTCATTCCAATTAATTGATGGAGCTACTTCAAATGTTCTTCAAACAAAAACTAACGCTAATACTGGTACAGTAACATTTGACGAACTAACTATTGAAGCAGCAGGTACTTATAAATATCAAATTAAAGAAGTTAAAGGTTCTTTAGCAGGTGTAACTTACGATGAAAGTACAGTAGAAGCTACTGTTGTAGTTTCAGAAACTGCAGAAGGAAAATTACAAGCTAAAGTAACATATTCTAACGAAGATAATACTTTTGAAAATTCATATCAAGCAGCACCAGCAACTGCTGAGTTTAAAGTAACTAAGAAGATGACTGGTAAAGCTTTAGCTGATGGAGATTTTGAGTTCACACTAACTGATCCAGACGGCCAAGAAGTTCAAACTAAGACAAACAAAGCAAATGGTGAAGTTTCGTTCGATGCGGTTTCATTTACAAAAGCTGGAACATTTAACTACACTATTAAAGAAAAAAATACTGCAAAAGCTGGTGTGACATATGACGCTTCTGTTGTAACAGCAGTTGTTACTGTAACAGATGATGGAAATGGTCAATTACAAGCGGCAGTTGAATATAAAGACGGAGATTCTACATTTGAAAACAGCTATGCTGCAAAATCTTCAAAAGCACAATTTGTTGTAACTAAAGAATTAGCAGGTAGAACATTAAAAGATGGCGAATTCTCATTTGACCTTAAAGATGAAAATGGAGCAGTATTACAAACTAAACAAAATACTGCAGCAGGAACAGTAACATTTGATGAAATTTCATATGATGCTGCAGGAACATACAACTATAAAATTGTTGAAAAAGAAGGTTCTCTTGCTGGTGTAACTTATGACAAATCAGAAAAATCTGTGACAGTAACTGTGACAGATGATGGAAATGGTCAATTAACAGCTGCAGTGAAATATGCTAACGATGATACTACTTTCAAAAATAGTTATAAAGCTGGTCAAGCTAAAGCAATGTTTGAAATTACTAAAGTATTAAATGGACGTGATTTACAAGCAGAAGAGTTTGAGTTTGAATTAGTAAACAACAATAATGAAGTAGTTGCAACTGCGAAAAATAACGCAGCAGGTGCTGTTTCATTTGAACAATCATTCAATGAAGCTGGAGAATATACATTTACTATCAGAGAAGTTAAGGGAACTAAAGGTGGTATTGAATACGATACTACTCAAGTAACTGCAACAGTTAAAGTAACAGATGATGGCAATGGACAATTACAAGCAACTGTTGAATATAAAGACGGAGATCAAAAATTCGAAAATAAATATACAGCAGCTGCAGTGAAGTTAAATATTCCACTTAAAAAAGAATTAACTGGACGTGAATTACGTGAAGGCGAATTTGATTTCGCTTTAGTTGATACAACTACTGGAACTACTGTCGCTAATGCGAAAAACGGAGCTACAGGTGAAGTAATTTTCAAAGATGTTGTTTTTGAAAAAGCTGGAACATATAAATTTAAAGTTAAAGAAACTAAAGGTTCTGATGAAACAATTACTTATGATGAAAGTGAATTAGAATTAGTAGTTGAAGTTACTGATAATGGCGAAGGTCAATTAGTAGCAACTGCTACTTTCGTAAATGGAGAAACATTTACAAATACATTCACTCCACCAGTTGTTCCAAATCCTGAAGTACCAACAACAACTACTACTTCAGAAGAACCTTCAACAAGCACAACAGAAGGTCAACCAGGATTACCAAACACAGGTCAAGCAAGTACATTTGTAACAACATTCTTGGCATTCTTAGCTTTATTAGCAGCGGGTGGTTTAACATTTAAAATTGCTAAAGATAAGAAGTAATTCTGTTTAACTATTTTAAGTAAATATGTAAAGTAAAGTATCTAATCCTATCTATTATAGGATTAGATACTTTTTATTGATTTTTTTCATCAACACGATTTGACAAAGAGTTAAAATTCATTCTTATTAAAAAAAGAAGAATATAAAAAAGAGACTGATTGTGCGAATCAGTCTCTTTTAGTATGCTAGTGATTAATTTCCGGGAGTTTTTGGATTTGAGCCAAATGATTGTTCAAAAACAGGTCTTAAGGTGTTAATCATATCTGCTGTACCTTCGATTGCGATTGTGTATACTTTATCTCCTTTTTGAAAAACCCATTCGTATAGGTGTTTTCCATCTGAGAATGATACTTTCATTAAGAAGGAGTCCTCACCAGCAAATTTAGCTTTTACACCTTGGAGACTTGTTTGATCTTTTTCCTTTTGCCAGTAGTTATATAAACGGTCCGCAATTAATCTTGCGCTAAAGGTTTCGTTATCACCAAGTTTAACAGTCTCTTTAGTGTATGCGTTCATTGATAATACATTGTATTTGTCTGTTGAAGAATATTGGAATTGTTGTTTGCTATTTTCAGCTTTGTACGCAACCCAATCTTTAGGGATATTGATATAACCAACTTTTTCACTCCCCACACGTTGAGTGTCTGCAAGTGATACTTCTTTTGCATCAGAAGATACGCCAGTAGTTGTCGTTTGAGCTGTTGTAGTTGGTGTAGCTGTAGTTGCTTCAGTTGTTGGTGCCGCAACTGTTTCCGTTGCTTTCTTTTCTCCGTTTCCGCAAGCCGCTACCATTAAAGCAGATAGAAGCGTTGCAGATGCTAATAAAATTTTGTTTTTCATAGTAAAGGTTCTCCTTACTAATTATAGTGTGTTAGTGATTATTGTCCTGGAGTTTTTGCATCTACTCCAAACGATTGTTCAAAGATAGGTCTTAAGGCATCCAGAGTTTCTGCTTTACCTTCAATGGCGATTGTGTATACTTTATCTCCTTTTTGGAAGACCCATTCGTACATGTATTTTCCATCAGTAAATGATACTTTCATTAAGAAAGCTTCTTCTCCAGCGAATTTTGTTTTTACTCCTTTTAAACTAGACTGTTCTTTGTCATTTTGCCAGTGACTATATAAACGATTCGCAATTAACTCTGCACCAAAAGTTTCTCCGCTATTAAGTTCGACAGTCTCTTTGGAGTATGCATTCATTGTTAAAATATCGTATTTATCTGGTGAAGAGTACTGGAACTGAGTGCCGGTATTTGCAGCTTTAAAAACAATCCAATTTTTAGGAACATTCACGTAACCAGTATCTTCGCGTCCAATTCGTTGAGTATCAGCCATTGAAATTTCTTTTGTTTTAGAAGAAGAGTTTCCAGTTGTACTTTGTGTCACAGTAGTTTGTGCCGTTGTAGTGGGTGCAGCTGTAGTTTTTTTAGCTACTTCCGTTGTTGGTGCTGCAATAGTTTCCGCTGTTTTCTTTTCGCTATTCCCACAAGCGGCTACCGTTAAAGCAGATAGAAGTGTTACAGAACCTAATAAAATTTTGTTTTTCATAATAAATTGTTCTCCTTAATAAGTTATTATATTTGTATTATACCACTTAATCATTAAAAATCAAATAGGGAAATTTTTGCTAAAAAAGGGGATTGATAGAGTATAACAAAAGAGACTAATCGCATGGATTAGTCTCTTTTAGCATTTTTAGATTATTGTCCTGGAGTTTTCGCATCTAAGCCCCATGTTTGTTCAATCAAGTCAAACATTTTTTGAAGTGTTTCTTTATCTCCTTCAAAACTTGTTGAATACACTTTATCGTCTTTTTGGAAGACCCAAATGAAGAAATATTTACCTTCTTTTGTAAGAATTTGGATTAGAAAAGCATCCATTCCAGCTACTTTTGTTTTTGCACCTTGGATTTTATCAATGCCATCAGTTCTTTTGTATGTGCTATATAAACGGTTCGCAATCATTTCTGCGCCCCATGTTTCACCATTGCCAGGTTGTGCTTGTTCTTTAGTGAAGGCATTTAATGTCACAATATTGTATGCATCTAATGCAGAGTATTGATATTGAGGGCCGCCGTTTAAATCTTTGAATTCTTTCCATTCTTTAGGAACATTGACATAACCAACATCTTCACGTCCGATACGTTGAGTATCTTCAAGAGATACTTCTTTTGTTTCAGAAGAAGTTCCTGCAGTTGTCGTTGGTGCTGCAGTAGTTGGTGTAGCTGTAGTCACTTCTGTTGTTGGTGCTGTAGTTGTTTCCGTTGCTTTCTTTTCTCCGTTCCCACAAGCAGCTATCATTAACACAGATAGAAGCATTACGGAACCTAATAAAATTTTATTTTTCAAGATAATTGTTCTCCTCAACAGATTTGTTATATTTGTATTATAACACGTAGCAGATTGAATTTAAATAAAAAACATTTTACAAAGGCTGAGGAAAGATAGGGTATCAAAAAAGAGACTAGTCGCGTGGATTAGTCTCTTTTAGGTTGTTATTGATTATTTTCCAGGATTCTTAGGATCTAGACCCCAAGTCTCTTCGATAAGCGCAATCATGGTTATAATCGTCTTTTTATCACCTTCAAAAGAAGCGGTATAGACTTTATCCCCTTTTTCGAAAATCCAAGTAAAGTAGTATTTTCCGTCTTTCATTAAGAGTTGTAAGAGGAAAGCATCCATTCCGGATACTTTTGTTCTCGAACCGTGAATTTTTTGGACGTTTGGGTGTTTTTCCCATTGAGCAGCTAGTCGAATGGCAATCATTTCTGCTCCCCAAGTTTCTCCTTCTCCAGGTTTTGCTTGATCTTGAGTGAATCCATTTAATGTAATAATATTGTACCCATCTAAAGCGGAGTACTGGAATTGTGGACCACCGTTGACATCTTTAAAGTTGACCCAATCTTTAGGAACATTGACGTAGCCAGTATCGTCTCGTCCAACACGTTGAGTGTCATTGAGTGAGAATTCTTTTTCTTCAGAAGAAGCACCAGTTGTTGTCGGTGCTTGAGTTGTGGTTTGCGTAGTTGTTTCTTTAACGGCTTCCGTAGTTTGAACAGTAGTCGTTTCTTTTGTTTCTTTAGTAGAGTTACCGCATGCTGCAAACACAAGAGCAGAAAGAACCGTAACAGAGCCTAATAAAATTTTGTTTTTCATCGATACACCCCTAAAATATGAATTTATAGCACTAGTGTACCATTTTTTAAGATTTTTTAAAAGTTGAGTGAGTAACACTTGCCGCCTTTAATAAAGGTGAGCCCTAATCATTAGAGATGACATCAGATACCAGCATTTTTTAATAGGTGGTATAATAGAATTACGATTAAAGATGAGGTGAGACTGATGCACATATTAAAAATCATCGTCTTTGTTCCAGGGGTAACCTTTTGCCTTTTTGGATATCTTATTGTATGGAAAAAGAAGTATAATCTTATTAATGATTTCAAAGCTCGTAAGAAAGTTGGAAGTCAAAAGGATGCGGATGCAATCCGAATCGGACAGGTTGAGTTGATCCTAGGTATTGGATTGCTTGTACTATTTGTGTTATTAATGATATTTACGTAGAGGAATACTGTAGAAAGAGAGTTTGGTAGTGAAGGAATTAGCATTGACATTAGAAGATACGCAGTGGGAGAAGACGGAGATTACGCATGTTCGACACGTTGCTCGTGCGATTGTTGTGGACGAGGAAGGTTTTTTCTACTTTGTCCGAGTTTGTAGAGACGATATTTTCGGCAACGGAGCTTTTATCGAGACAGCTGGCGGTGGCGTAGAAGTTGGCGAGACACCTGAAGAGGCAATTCATCGCGAGTTGAAGGAAGAGCTCGGCGTTAGTGTAGAGGTGCTGTGCAAGATTGGCACGGTTAGTGATTACTACAATCAGATTCACCGTCATAATGTGAACCACTATTTCCTCTGCCGGGTGACCAGTTTTGGGAAAACAGAGATGACTCCAAAAGAACTAGAGGAGTTCGAGTTGTCGACGTTGAAACTCACTTATGAAGAAGCCGTCGAAGAATATAAACGATGTGCGGCGAAACCGTGGGGCGTCCTCTTAGCAAACCGCGAATTACCGGTTTTAGAATGGGCGGATCAGTGGTATTCAACCAAGAAATAAACTTTACAGAGAGGTGTGTTTTTACTCAATAAATCTGTGCGCTTAAAATATAACGCAGTTTTATAGATCTGGCAGAAATGCCAGGTCTTTTTTGTTGCAGAGGAAAAGTGTAGTTCTAGATAAGGTATGGTACAATTAATAGACCAATAAAAAGGAGGAATAAAAAATGAAGGATATTCCGATGACAGATTTTGAAGCAGAAAAACAATATGAAGAAGCAAGTCTACTAAACGAAGTACTCGAAGATGTTAAAGAAGGTCGTGTGCTAGATGGGAAAGAGGCGCTCTTGCAATTAAAAGAAAAATATAATCTGTAATAAAAATTAGGACCTAGCAAAAATAAATGCTAGGTCCTTTCATTTAATCTTCTTTCACTAAATACCCTAATTTGTCGAGGGCGTCTTCGATATAGTCGAGGTCTTGTTGGTTTTCGGCCTCAACCAGATGATAATGCACACCGTCTGTTAAAGAGGACAGTGGGCGGAAGTCGGCTTGATAGATTTGCTCCAAGAAGTGCTGAACGTCACGGCGACAGGTCAGTTTCACGAGCGTTTGGATTTCACCATAGACGGGATGGTCGATTTGAATGTTTTGCACGCGACCTCCATTGTCGACAATCGCCAGAAGTTCACTCTCGATTGCCTTGGTATCGTGTTTGACCTTAAAGAGGCGATGAACGTAGGGCGAACTCTCTTGCTCCTTTGTAGACATATCCGCGGTTGGTCGATAGAATCGTGGCTCCGTCAGCGCGAAGAAGCGCGATATCTTGCACGATAATTTGTCGTGTCACGTGGAAATGTTCCGCCAGACTTTGACCATTGAGTGGCTTTGGCGCGTTTTTTAGCAGTTTCAGTAATTCAGCTTTTCGTTCTTTTGGCATAGTTTTCCTCTTTTAACGTCTTTTTTGTAGAAACTTTATACACCGCTAGTGCTAATTCATAGTCTACCATACTGTGAATCACTGTACCAAATCCGACTAGGACGAAGAGGACGTAAAACATGCTTTGAAGATCCGTCCCTGAAACGGAGTAGAAGAGGACGCAGGCTAGTACTTCGCCGACTGCGTGAATGAGCGCTAATACGAAGTTGAAAATCCATGACGCTTTGCGATTTTCTAGCGTCTTTGGATATTTCTGTAGGAAAAAAGCTCCAAGTGTCGCAAAGAGAATATGCGAAAGTGCGCGGAAAACAATGACGAGTGGGATATGCTCCCGGAAATAAAGAATCCATAAGAGGATCCAAGAACGACGAAGATGGCCATCCACGGATTGATAAACATCGCGATAAAGATTGCAACGTGGCTTCCGAGTGTATACGAAGCAGGTGGAATCACCAATTTTAGTGGCATCGCGATAGGAATGAAGATGGCAATCGCGGTTAATAGTGCGGTTAGTGTCATAAAACGAACATTTTTCATCAGAATAAAACTCTCCCTTTGTTTACTGTATATACAGTAGTATAGTTCTGTGTATACAATAAATCAATAGCAAAAAAACTCCACTTTTAAAAAAATAAATGAAAAGAAAACCTCGATACGAGATTATTTTTTTCGCTTATAATCCGCTCGTTTTTTTCGCTTGATTCTATAAAGATAGTGGCATTACAATGGGACAAAAAGAGGTGTGAAAGATGCAACCGAATTTTTCAGATAACAGAGAAAATCTTGAGACTGGTGCATCAATATTGCGGAGCTCCTGACAAAAATATTCGATTGAAAAGACGTCCGCTTTTATTGCGTAAGGAAAAATCGAATCCGCTCGATTCAATCCTCACTAGCGATTGAAAATAATAGTCTGACGTTAGAACAAGTAACGGATGTAATCGAAGGTCGAAGAGTTTTGGGGACCGCCAAAGGATATTCATGAAGTACAAAATGCGTATGAAAGCATACGAGCGTGTATTTTTCAATGGAACCCTATCGTGTAGAAGATTTCCTAGAAGCGCATGAACTGTTGACGCAAGAGCTTGTAAAGCATCCAGGGTCAGTTTCGATTAAGTGATGTCGGTGTTTATGATACTAGTGGGCGAGTGGTTCACATAGGCGCACGTCCGCAATTTGTTCCAAGTCTTGTGGAGGAGTTGTTTCTCTTGGGCTAAGAACAGTGATTTGCTCGATTTAGTAAAAATCATGTCTCGTTCATTTTGAATTGGAGATGATCCATCCGTTTTGAAGACGGGAAATGGTCGGATGGGACGCTTATGGCAAAGTCTCATCCTTTGAGTCGGTGGAATCCGTTATTCGAATGGCTCCCGATTGAGTCGGTCATTCATGCCCATCAGCAAGGGTACTATGATGCACTCGCCACTCAGCAACCAGGAAAATGACGCAACGGTCTTTGTCGAGTTTATGCTTGAAGTGATTTTAGAAACGCTGGAAGAAGTGAAAGTACAAGACCGTATCGAAGAAGAAAAATTCGGAGTATATCATCTTTGCCATCCTTAAAAACCCAAAAGAACGAGAAGTCTTTGAACAAGTAAAGGCCTATCTTGAACAGTATGGGAATATCGGTAATCAGCAAGCACAAGAACTCACAGGGCTGAGTGCTGCAACGGTTCGACGCTATTTATCGTTGTTTGTCAAAGTTGGATTGCTGTCTGCTAGCGGAAGTACGAAAGGAAAGTTATATTCACTAGGGTCTTTTTAGAGTTGGACATAATCCAATAAAAGTTCTCTTTCAGTGATTTCTTGAAAAAAACAGCATTGTACTATACTATTAGAGGGTAGAAATTCGAAGAGCAAGGAGCTTATTATGAAAGAAAAATTCGGAATTATTTTAGCAGCAGGTAAAGGAACTCGTATGAAATCTGCTCTTTACAAAGTGATGCATCCAGTATGCGGAAAACCAATGGTGGAACACGTTGTAGACCAAGTAGAAAAAACAGGAGCTACTGAAATCGTCGCCATTGTCGGACATGGTGCTGAAATGGTGCAAAATCATCTAGGGGACCGTGTTTCGTATGCAGTTCAAGCAGAACAATTAGGAACAGGGCATGCCGTTTTACAAGCAGAATCTCTTCTAAAAGGAAAAGAAGGAACGACGATTGTAATTTGTGGGGATACTCCATTATTAACAAGCGAAACTCTTTCAGCTTTAATGGAAGAACATGAACGCACAGGGGCAAAAGCAACGATTCTGACTGCGATTGCCGAAGATCCAACAGGATACGGCCGTGTAATTCGTGATGCGGATGGTTCTGTACTTAAACGTGGAGCAAAAAGATGCGTCTCCTGAAGAACAAAAAGTAAAAGAAATCAACACTGGAACATACTGCTTTGATAATGTAGCGCTCTTTAGTGCACTACAAGAAGTTGGTAATGACAACGCACAAGGCGAATACTACTTACCAGACGTATTAGAAATCTTGAAGAAACGTGGAGAAGTGGTTTCTGCTTATCCAATGAAAGATTTCGATGAAGGTATGGGTGTAAACGACCGCGTGGCTCTTTCAAAAGCAGAAAAATATATGCGTAACCGCATCAACGAAGAACATATGCGTAACGGGGTTACTTTAATCGATCCAGAAGCAACTTATATCGAATCAATGGTTCAGATCGGTTCGGATACTGTGATTGAACCAGGTGTTGTCTTAAAAGGTAAAACAGTCATCGGTTCAAACTGCTTTATCGGAGCGCATAGCGTGGTTCGTGACAGCGTGTTAGAAGATGGGGTTCGATTAGTCGCAGCAAACATCGAAGAGTCACACATGAAAGTAGACAGCAATGCAGGTCCATTTGCACACTTACGTCCAAATGCTGTGTTAGGTGAACGTGTTCATATCGGTAACTTTGTAGAAGTGAAGAACTCAACTCTTGGTGCTGATACTAAAGTAGGTCACTTAACTTATATTGGGGATGCGGACCTTGGCGAAGATATTAACGTTGGTTGTGGAACGGTGTTTGTAAATTACGACGGTAAAAAAATAAACACCGTGCGACAATCGGGAGCCATGTGTTTATCGGATGTAATGCGAATATCGTTGCTCCAGTTACCGTTGGAGATGATGTGTTTATTGCAGCAGGTTCAACGATTACCGAAGATGTTCCAGATGGAGCACTAGCCATTGCACGTTCTCGTCAAGTGAATAAAGAAAATTACGCTTCAAAATTACCATCTGCTCAAAAAGACTAAAATTTTTTCCAAAAATTTTTAGCAAAAATATTCAAAAATCAAATAAAAAACGGTATGATAGTACTATAAAATAAACTTCGGGGGTTATCATTGTGGAACATTATTCCGATCCTAATTTAAAAATATTCGCTTTAAGCTCAAATCGTCCTTTAGCGGCAAAGATTGCTGAAGAAGTCGGTTTAGAACTTGGTAAAGTTTCTGTTACTCAATTCAGCGATGGCGAAATCAAAATCAATATCGATGAGAGTGTACGTGGTTGCCATGTGTATATCGTTCAATCAACTTCTTATCCAGTAAATGATAACTTAATGGAGTTATTAATCATGGTGGACGCTTTACGCCGTGCGAGTGCAAAAACAATTAACATTGTTATTCCTTACTATGGCTACGCTCGCCAAGACCGTAAAGCACAATCTCGTGAACCAATCACAGCAAAATTAGTTGCAAACATGATTACTCAAGCCGGTGCAGACCGTGTGTTAACACTTGATTTACACGCTGCCCAAATTCAAGGGTTCTTCGACATTCCAGTGGACCACTTATTAGGAGCTCCACTTCTTGCGAACCACTTCTTAGAAAACAACTTCAAAGATAAAGATATCGTTGTTGTCTCTCCTGACCATGGTGGGGTAACTCGTGCTCGTAAAATGGCTGAGTTCTTACACGCGCCTATCGCGATTGTTGATAAACGTCGTCCAAAAGCAAACGTGGCAGAAGTCATGAACATCATCGGTGAAGTAAAAGGAAAAGTTGCCGTATTAATCGACGATATGATTGATACAGCTGGAACAATCACTCTTGCTGCACAAGCGATTAAAGATGCAGGTGCTGAAGAAGTGTACGCTTGCTGTACGCACGCTGTATTATCTGGTCCAGCATTAGAACGTATTAACGACTCAGTGATTAAAGAAGTAGTTGTAACAGACTCAATCGAAGTTCCTGAAGAAAAAACAGGTGGCAAGATTGTTCAAATCAGCGTTGACCAATTAATGGCGGAAGCAATTCGTCGTATTCACGAAAACCGTTCAGTGAGTCCGTTGTTTATCGAGAAATTTACTATTTTAGATTAATAAAGAATTGTTAAAATAAATGAGCCGAGGCTATTGCCTTGGCTCATTTTTGTTTATACTGAATCTAACATAGGAGGGTCGTATGGAACGAAAAGTGTCAAACAAAGCAGGGTGGTTTACCCTTATCTCATTTATTTGTTCGGCGGTTACACTGGTGACGTTTGAAGAGATGGATTCATCTGTAAAAACTATTGAAAATATGGACGAAATAGGTGCAGCTATTTTAGTGCTGTTTTCAGCGATGACCATTGGCGGAATCTTCTGGATGGGGATGAATTATTGGAGAAAAACGCATCAGGAACTTGTGAAGTTGCAACATACATCGGCCACTCCTGAAACGATTGAAGACTATTACAGAGCCACTGCAAAGGCTGTTCGCAAGGTTGGTTTTTCTGCCATCATATTGGCGCTCATGATTGGAGTGTTCTCGCAGTTCAATAGTATTATTGAAGTGATTGGATTAGTGGTGTTCCTATTTGGAATTTGCATTTGCTTATTATCGCTAGCTCCAAAATCGCTTGCTAAACAAATTCAGAAACAAAATATCAGATGATGTTGGAGGTCTTTAATGAAACCAGAGAAAGCAAAAAGTATTGCAGAAGTCTTGATGTGGCTTGGATTAGTGCCACAATGGATTTTCATGACCAGTCGTGGTGTCCCAGGAGGACTGTTGATTGCTATCTTCATCATGCCAATTCTCATGATTATGACATTTGTCAGTTTCATGATGTATGTTTTAATTGCGGTAGAAGAAAAATCGGTTAAAGACACTTGGTGGCAGCTACTTCTTACAGGGACTTGGCTCACCTTTTTGTTGTTGCTCTTCACGGGAGTCATTCGATTTTGATAAAAAGGTTTAGGAGGAAGAGGTTAATGGAAGAACGACGTTTTGAAAAACAACCAGGGTTAGTAAAATACATAAAGTCGCTACTGCCTTGATGTGGATTTCATGGGCCCTTTTCTTTGTGGCGATGTTAGGAACGTACAACTTTTTCTTAGTAGGGTAACAACTACTCCTTGTGATGCTGTCTATTATAGCAGTGGCGGCAGTGGGGTTCCTTCTCAGTTTCTCATTGTTTAGCTGGGTTTCGTTTAAACTAAAAACAGTGAACGAAACGGGATGGCAGTTATTCTTAACGGGTGGATTCCTCATTACGTACGTGCTTCTTTCAATGAGACTCTTTTATTAAGGGGAATCAAATGCAAGAAGGCGCGGGTTATGGTACAATAATCCGGCAAGAAATATGTGAACTAAGCGCACGAGTCGCACTCACTATTGGTGATGCAGCTCGTGCTTTTCGATTGATTGAGAGAAAGTGGTTCACTGGATAGACGATTTAACAGATTGAAAAAGGAGATTAAGATGAGTTTCAAAATTGGAGATATTCAAATTGACAATAGCGTAGTTGTAGCCCCAATGGCTGGGATTTCAAACTCTGCTTTCCGTGTCACTGTAAAAGAATTCGGTGCCGGTTTAGTGGTTTGCGAAATGATTAGCGACAAAGGGATTCAATTTCGTAATGAGAAAACATTAAGCATGCTTCATATCGAGCCAAACGAGTATCCACTCAGCGTTCAAATTATGGGCGGAAATAAAGATACGTTAGTCGAAGCGGCGAAATATGTGGCTGAAAATACAGAAGCAGCGATTATCGATATCAACATGGGATGCCCTGTTAACAAAGTCATTAAGGCAGAAGCCGGAGCAAAATGGTTACTAGATCCGAATAAAGTATACGAAATGGTTGCGGCGGTTGTAGACGCAGTCGATAAGCCGGTGACCGTGAAGATGCGTACAGGATGGGACCACGAGCATTTATATGCGGTGGAAAATGCCCTTGCTGCAGAACGTGCCGGTGCGAGCGCCGTTGCGATGCATGGCCGTACTCGTGTTCAAATGTATGACGGGAAAGCCGACTGGGAAATCCTAGGAGAGGTGAAGAAGAACTTAACGCGTATTCCTTTAATCGGAAACGGGGATGTTCGCTCTCCAGAAGATGCTAAACGCATGATTGATATTGCAGGCGTGGACGGCGTTATGATTGGACGTGCAGCACTTGCAAACCCATGGATGATTCGTCAAACGGTGCATTATTTAGAAACTGGCGAATTGCTTCCTGAAAATACTGTTCCAGAGAAAATCGAAATTGCGAAATTACACTTACAACGACTTGCTAACCTTAAAGGTGAAGCAGTCGCAACGAAAGAATTCCGTAAATTAGCTGGCTATTACTTAAAAGGAGTACCACGTGCCTCTAAAACAAAAGTAGCCATTAACGAAGCTGAGAATTTACAAACAGTAGAAGCGTTATTAGACCAATTCGTGGTAGAACATTTAGAACGTGAAGAACGTCAAAAACAACGCTTGGCAGAAATTTAAGCAAAAAGCCTTGAAATACTTTCAATAAAGCCTCTTCTTTTGGTACAATAAGGAGAGTTATGAAGAACAAGCAGCGTTCAAAGGAGGAACAAACGTGTCTTTCGAAGTAGAAACACAAGAAACATTAAATGACCAATTACAAGTTCGTCGTGAAAAAATGAGTCAATTACGCGAAAAAGGAATCGATCCTTTCGGTACTGGCTTCAAACAAAAAAATACAACTGAAGAAATCCACAAACAATTTGAAGGAGCTACAAAGGAATCACTTGCTGAGCAAGAGCCTGTAACGGTTCAAATTGCTGGACGGTTGATGACAAAACGTGGAAAAGGGAAAGCTGGTTTTGCCCACATCCAAGACGGCAAAGGCCAAATCCAAATTTATGTACGTAAAGATGCTGTTGGAGATGATGCGTACGAAGTCTTCACAAAAGCAGACTTAGGAGACATCGTTGGTGTTGTAGGGACTGTTATGGTCACAAACACTGGTGAATTATCTGTTAAAGCAGAACAATTCGTTCATTTAACAAAAGCACTTCGTCCACTTCCTGATAAATATCACGGATTAACAAACGTAGAACAACAATACCGTCAACGTTACTTAGACTTAATTAGTAACCGTGACAGCTTCGACCGTTTCGTAACCCGTAGTAAAATTATTCGTGAAATCCGTCGTTACTTAGACGACCGCGATTACTTAGAAGTTGAAACTCCAGTACTACACACATTAGCGGGTGGGGCAAATGCTCGTCCATTTATCACACACCACAATGCGTTAGACATGGAATTATACATGCGTATCGCTACAGAATTACACTTAAACGTTTAGTCGTTGGTGGGATGGAACGCGTATACGAAATCGGACGTGTGTTCCGTAACGAAGGTATTGATACAACTCACAACCCTGAATTTACTTCAATCGAAATCTATACAGCTTACACAGACTACAAAGATGTAATGGATTTAACAGAAGGAATTATTTCAGATGTTGCCAAGAGAGTATTAGGAACAACATTAGTTCCTTATGGCGAACATGAAGTGGAATTAAAAGCTCCATGGAAGAGAATCCATATGGTTGATGCCATTAAAGAAGTAACAGGCGTTGACTTCTGGCCACAAATGACAGACGAAGAAGCTCGCGCAATCGCGAAAGAAAAAGGCGTGAAAGTAGAAGATTCAATGACGTTCGGACATATCGTGAACGAATTCTTCGAAACATTCGTTGAAGAAACATTAATCCAACCAACATTCATCTACGGACATCCAGTGGAAGTATCTCCATTAGCCCGTAAAAACGATGAAGACCCACGCTTCACAGATCGTTTCGAATGCTTCATCTGTACAAAAGAGTACGGAAATGGCTTCACGGAGTTAACAGACCCAATCGATCAACGTGAACGTTTCATGAAACAAGTAGAAGAAAAATCTGCTGGGAATGACGAAGCGCATCCGCATGATGAAGACTTCATCCAAGCGTTGGAATATGGTTTATCTCCAACGGGTGGGGTAGGTATCGGAATTGACCGTTTAGTTATGTTACTAACAAACAGCCAATCAATCCGTAACGTCCTATTATTCCCAACCATGAAAAACTTAGACTAACAGCAATTGAGTACCCCGTTTAAGGTTTGCCTTAGACGGGGTGTTTTTTCTCTAACCGAAATTATCATATTTGATAATTTGTACTGACCCCAAAAAGTTAGACGATTAATTTAAGCAAAGGATTTAGTTCTGTATTGCACAGGACTAAGTCCTTTTAATTTTACTTTGATTCGTTTGTTGTTGTAATAATCAATATAGTCGACGATTGCCCCCTCAAGTTCCTTTATTGACTTAAATGTCTGCTCATAGCCATAAAACATCTCTGATTTAAGAATGCCAAAGAACGATTCCATCATGCCATTGTCAGTACTATTACCCTTGCGGGACATAGATGGCTGAATACCCTTATCTTCTAAAAAACTATGATAAAACTCATGCTGGTATTGCCATCCCTGATCACTGTGGAGAATAGTATCTCGTATTGTTCTTCTCTAAAAAGCTTGTTTTTAACATATCTTTTAATTGGTCTAAATTTGGTGAAGACGAAAGGGAATAAGCTATAATTTCGCTGTTATAACCATCTAAAATTGGTGATAAATATAGTTTTTTTGGTTACATGTTGGGATAGAAAAATTCCGTAATGTCTGTATAGCACTTTTTCCATCGGTTTTGAAGCTTCAAATTGGCGTTGAATAATGTTTCCAACTCTCTTTCCAACGGTTCCATGATAAGAAGAGTACTTACGTTTTTCTGCGAATACGAGCCCTTAGACCCTAACATTTTCATCAGGCGTTGTACCTTTTTATGGTTTACGATGAAACCACGGTTTCTAAGTTCAAGAGTAATACGACGATAGCCATAATTTCCTTTTATGCTCGTTATAAATAGTTTCTATTTCGTTTTTTTACGGCCTGATTCTTATCTTCTAGGTTTAGCTGCTTTTAAGTGATAGTAGTAAGTTGAACGAGCAAGTTTAATAATCTTTAGAAGAATATCTAAAGGAAACTTTGGCACTAACTCTCTGACAATCTGTGTCTTTCTTCTTTCTCTTTTTCCTCCTTCAAGCGGAGTTCTCTCAACTTTTTTTAGAATGGCATTCTCCGCTCTTAAATACTCATTTTTCAGCCTGAAGGCGTTCTAGTTCTGTCATCTCTTCTGATTTTTTTCTTTGGCTTACGGCCCATATTAAGTAGTCTCCCTCTTGTTTTCTCAACAATAGTATACTTATTTTTCTTGTATTGTGCGAGCCAGTTATAAAGCATCGCAGGACCTGGAAGACCGTATTCAAGAGAAACTCTTTCTATACTCAAACCTTTATGTAAGACTTTATCAATCATTTCTTGTTTTATTTCTGGAGGATAATAAATATTCTTCCCTTTTTTTACTATCTCTAAACCATAACGATCAATCAATTTAATCATATAGACAAGATTTCTCGCATTTATACCGAACGTATCTGCAAGTCGTGCGTAGCTAACTCCTTGTTTTCTGAGTTCATAAATTTGAACTTTATCCTCATAAGTTAATTTCATAAAAAAGCGCCCCAAAAGTTAGATTTTCTGTCTAACTTTTAGGGTGCACTTCAAATTATCATATATGATAATTTCGAAAATAAACTCATGTAAGTAGGGGCTCGGTTTAGCATCATTAAAGTAACAAATGTTCACAGTGTCGTAGTTGACTTTCCGTACATTTGAATATATTATGAGGGGAAGTTGGAGAGTATGCTTTTCCAGATTCAATTTTTATAGATAAATGAAACCTGCACGCGATTTGAGTACGGCTTGAATGGGGTGCTTTTTTTACTAAAGGAGATCTAATGAAATATTTTAAACAGTTTGGTTGGATCATGATTGTTACCTGTATCGGTGAAATCATGAAATATTACATCCCACTTCCAATTCCAGCAAGTATTTATGGGCTCGTTCTAATGATGGCTTTATTAATGACTGGGGTTGTTAAAATTGAAAAAGTATATCAAGCAGGAACGTTTTTAATCGAGATTATGTCGTTGATGTTTATCCCAGCAGCTGTTGGAATTATCGAGTCGTGGGATCAGCTGCATCGTATTATTGTACCGGTATCCATCGTCACGATTATTACAACATTTGCAGTGATGATTGTTTCAGGAAAAGTAACGCAATACGTCCTCGAGAAAGGAGCCAAAGATGAATCAACTCGTTCTTAATACAGCAACCATTGGATTTGTGATTAGTATTATTGGCTTTGAAATCGGAGTATTTCTTCGTGACCGTTATAAATGGCCAATCTTTAACCCGCTACTTGTGGCGATTATTTTCGTAATTGTTGTATTAAATGTCTTTAAAATCGACTATGATAGCTATTATGCGAGTGCGGATAGCTTAAGTTATCTCTTAACGCCCGCAACGGTTTGTTTAGCGATTCCGTTGTATCAACAAATCGAGCAATTGAAAAAGCATAAAGGCGCCATATTTGCAGGAATTAGTGCGGGGGTATTGACGAGCCTATGTACGGTTTGGGTGTTATCATTTCTCTTCCACTTGAATCATGAAGAATACGTAACCTTATTACCAAAATCGATTACAACTGCTATTGGGATGGGTTTGTCTCAAGAGGCAGGTGGATATGTGACAATTACCGTTGCGGTAATTATTCTTACTGGGGTTTTAGGAAATATGTTCTGTGAAATTATCTGTAAGGTAACGGGAATTACGCATCCTGTTGCGAAAGGGATTGCGATTGGAACCTCTTCTCATGCGATTGGGACGGCACGTGCCATGCAATTAGGTGAAGTCGAAGGTGCGATGAGTGGTTTATCGATTGTGATTTCAGGAATGATTACTTTAATAGGTGCACAAATTTTTGCAGGATTTATTTAATTTAGAAAAGACTGGACGACGCTGTCTAGTCTTTTTTTGTAAAAACACTGTTTTCATGTTTTCACTACGTTTTCAAATTCTCGCATTTTGAGGGAAGAAAGATGGTTTAGAGGGTATTGGTGTAAAAAAATTCGGATTAAAAAAAGCTACAACTAAAGGATTTTTTTGAAATAAACTGAATGTGACTACGTTTAATTTAATAGAATCGTAACATTTGTATTTATATAGTAACTAGCCAATGAAATTATTTTCATATATAATGTAAATACGTTAAAATCGATAAAATTAATTGTGAAGTTTTTGTTAACAACATTTCACAAATAAAGTTGCTAGATGCTATTGCAATAATAATTAAATTTGTGATAATATATGTTTTTTTCATTCAACAAATATGAAAAAAATATGGTATAATAGTTTGAAAAAAATTAAAAAGGAGAAAGGGGATAGACGATGAAAGCATTTTTTTAGTGAAATTACAAGAAGGTTTTTAAATCATTAGGTTTGGCGAGTCAATTGGGAATTACGCTTGGCCTATCTTTAGCGATGCTAGCAGGTGTTTACGGTATTTCACAAGCGATGAGTCCAATGCAAAAAGTCACTCAAGTCGTAGAAGTACAAACAAGTGCGTCAGCAAATTCGTCAACTCCTTCAAATAGTACTGAAAAGAAAGAAGTCGCCGATGAAAAAAACAAGAGAAAAAAACAAACTCAAGAGTCAACCGAAACGGTCACTACAGAAGAACCAGTAGTAACCACAGAAGAAAAGAATCACAAGAGAGGTTGAACAAGGCATTGCTCCGGTAGAAAGAAACACAAACCGAGGGAATAATGAAACTTCAATCAGTCAACAAACGAAGGAGGTAACTCCAACAGAAGTACCAACTGTAACTTCTGTTGCTGAGACAGGTGCTACAACTGCATATCCTTTGAAACCGTTAGGGAATACGGGACAAGAATTTGCAACGTTGGAACAAGCTTTAGCATGGATGAAAGATCAATTAGACCAATCTTCAAAAGCACAAGAAGCTGGTAAGCAAAATTGGGTATATTCCGGAAGGGCTTATGAAATTCCGTGGAGTGATGGAACGAAAACTGCTACTGTAGACTTAACGAAAGTAGAGGTTCAAAGACCAGAACCTGCCACAGCAGATACAACTTCTGCAGAAACATTTTATACACCTTCAACAGATCATTTATAAAATGAAGCACTTTGGTAGCAATGCCGAAGTGCTTTTTTGTGCATACTGGATAGGAAACGAAGCAGGGTTATGATAAAATAAGCGTATCTTATTAGAGGAGTGAATATAAGTGGATAATAAAGGACGTCGTATTTTAAGTATATTGGGGACTATAATTCTAGTGTGTGTGACCATTTATTGGCGCTATGAATCAAGACGTAAGGAAGAACTCTATCAAGCTCAAATACGAGCGACACAAGTAGATTACAGGGCTGAGAATGAGAAAGCAATTAAGTGGCTTAATGCTTTCTCAGAACAAGTGAAGGCTGCGGAAAAACTAAAAGGCGCTGAAATGGATGAGGATATCTCGCAAGGATATAAAATTGTGAAGTTGAATGGCAAGTTCTTAATTGTTAAAAATTTAGATGTTGATAAAGCAACTGAATTAACAGGAGTTTCAGAAGTATATGTAGTTCCGACAAAAGACGAAGACTTCAATAAAGAATACAATTTACTTACTGTTAAAAAAGATGGTGAGTGGAGCGTAGTAGACGAGACAAAGAGTGGAAAAGAAATTCTTGTGCTAACAGGTGAGACGATTACTAATAAGACTACTTTCCGAGTGAAGGATAAGACATTATATATCGAGTAAAATAGAATGCAAAAAAGGTGTGCTAGCAATCTTTGGCACACCTTTTCATTTCAGTTAAAATCGGCTTACATCGGCTTTTTGAGCAAGCATTGTTACGAACCGCATTTTAATAAAGTTACCGTCCTTATCTCTTTGGTGTAAGTTGCCAAAATCTTCATTGTATTTATGGGATATCCATCCTTTGTAATAATTTTTCAATTCACCGCTTTGGCAAGTTTTTGAAAAATTCATAGGACAAGGCGCATCTTTGGTTGACATGGTTGCTACAATGAGGTTATATCCTACACCAACAGAAACAACTTCTGCACAGACGGTTGAAACGCCTGGAACAGATCATTTATAAAATTGAGCACTTTGGTAGCAATGCCGAAGTGCTTTTTTGTGCTTACAGGATAGGAAACGAAGCAGGTTTATGATAAAATAAGCTTATCTTATTAGAGGAGTGAATATAAGTGGAAAATAAAGGACGTCGTATTTTAAGCGTTATTATCTCGATTGTGATTATTGCAGTGTATGCATTTTTACGTTTCCAACGTTATCAAGCAAGACATGAGCGCCAAAAAGAGCAACAAGAACAAGTGAAAAATTCTCAAGTGGTGCAACAAGCTCTGCAAAATAACCAGGATAAATTAAATGATGCTGCTGCTAAAATTAAACAAGCAGCGGATAGCGTTAAAGACAAAATTTCAACGACTGAATCTGAAGAATTGAAAAATGCAGAGATGAATAAAGCCATTGAAAATGGATATAGCATTGTTAAAAAAGATGGTAAATTCTATATTGTTAAAGATAATAATTTTTCAAAAGCGGTTGAATTAACAGGAGTTACAGAAGCTCTTGTAATCCCAACTACAGAAGAAGAAAAAAACTTAAAATATAATGTACTAGTTGTTAAAAAAGACGGTGAATATCGAGTTGTTGATGAAACAAAACAAGGAAAAGACGTCTTAGTCTTAACAGGTGAGACAATCACTGAAGATACAACCTTTACATTAAAAGGCGATACATTGTATATCAAATAACAGGATACGAGGGCGAACGCTCAGGACTGAACCACTGGACCGGAGTAACGCAAGGGACTTGGAACAAGTCGTGCGGATACTACGGGAAGTGGACGTCAGTCCTGTGAGCCCGAGTTCAACTATAGGATGTGAGCAAAAAGGACATCAGCAAATTTGCTGATGTCCTTTCTTTGTATCCAGTGATTCGTTTCTTAACGCTTTTTCTCGCATCCTTATTTCTCTGCTAATAGTGTCACAAATCTCATTTTAATGTGATTGCCGTTTTCGTCCGTTTTATGGAGTTGGCCAAAGTCTTCATTATATTTATGCAAGGTCCAGCCAGCGTAGTAGTCTTTCAATTCGCCACTTGCAAATGTCTTAGGGAAGTTGACAGGACAAGGTGCGTCTTCTGTCGACATGGCCGCCACGATGAGGTTGAACCCGCCAGGTGCTGTATGGGATTGCATATTTTCAATCACATCAGGAATTGTATACGGATCTAAGAACATCAAGACCACTGTTGAAATAATCACGTCATAGAGGCCTCCTGGAATATCTGCGCTCTCAATATTGTAAGGTTGAATATCGATATCAAGCCCTTCTGCTTCCGCAATCTGTGCTAATTTCGCAAGACTCATCGAGTTGATATCGAGCGAAGTCACACCGAAGCCTTTCTTCGCCAAGTATAAGCTATTTCTTCCTTCGCCACTTCCAAGATCGAGCACCTTTCCTTTAGGGAACTTCGGTGTTGCCTCGATCACTTCTGAGTGTGTGCGCGTGAGGTCGTATTTTTTTGCGAAATAATCTTCAGGCATGCAATAGAAAGTCAGATAACATTTCAAATCGTCACTTGCTGGAGAAACGCGGTGCCATGCTTGAGGTTCGACGAATGGAATCTCAGAATCTTTCGTAAAGAGATGTTCTGCTAAAACATTTCCTTCTTCGTCTAGTTCATAAAAAGTTAGAGCTCCTTCTAAATTGTGAGGTGTGCCCAAGTACCCACTTTTGTATTATGCATTTTTCTAAATGGCTCTGGTAATGTTTCTGCCGTCCAAATCGGCATTGTTTTATAAGGAATTAATTCGTGCTTCATAAGTAAGCTCCTTTCGCGGTTGTCATTCTCATTGTACAAGAAAATAAAAAGGTAGAGAAATATAAGCTATTATCATAGAAGGTTTCATTTTTTGATATAACCAGCAGTTATAACTAGTGATAAAAAAGTGTTAATTGACTAGAAGGTGGTTTGTTGGTATCCTATTAACATGTTTATAAGACACGTTGATGAGAAGAGTAAAAGTGGAACTTTTCAGTAGAGAGTCTCGGTTGGTGAAAAGAGACATTAGTGGAAGCTTTGAAGATGGCCTCGGAGTGTTAATCGTCGAATGATTAGATGATTACGGGTAAGCCCGATACAGCTTTCTGTTTTGATTGAAACAGACTGAGATAGTATTTGTGAGAATACTATAAACAAAGGTGGTAACACGAGAATTTGACTCGTCCTTTTGCTAACCCATGTTAGTGAGGGGACGATTTTTGTTTGAAGAAAAGAAAGGAGAACACATGATTAAATTAGAAAATATCGACGTCACCTTTACGCAAGGAAAAAAAGTCGTTAAAGCCGTTCGAAATGTTTCTGTGAATGTGGAAGACGGGGATATCTATGGAATTATCGGCTATAGTGGTGCTGGAAAAAGTACTTTAGTTCGTACCATTAATTTACTGCAACGTCCAACTAGTGGGAATGTGGAAGTGAATGGCGTAGATTTATTGAAATTGAAACCAAATGAATTGCGTGACGCGCGTAAGAAAATTGGAATGATTTTCCAACACTTCAACTTAATGAATACGTTAAGCGTCTTTGACAACGTGGCTTTCCCGTTGAAAAAAAGCGAAGAAACCACTAGTGGAAGAAGGAGAAACAGCTGTTGATCCAAATGCGGAACCAAAATTGGTGAAGTTAACGAAGAAAGAAATCAAAGAGAAAGTTGACTCCCTCTTACAACTGGTTGGCCTTGAGGATAAAGCAAACAGCTATCCAAGCCAACTGTCTGGTGGACAAAAACAACGTGTGGCCATTGCCCGTGCGTTAGCCAACGACCCAGACGTATTGCTCTGTGACGAAGCGACAAGTGCGCTTGACCCTAAAACAACATACTCAATCTTAGAGTTATTGAAGAAGGTAAATGAGCAATTAGGAATTACGATTGTGATTATCACGCATGAGATGCAAGTGGTGAAAGAAATCTGTAATAAGGTTGCAGTAATGGAAGACGGTGAAGTGATCGAGCAAGGAACAGTACTTGATATCTTTACAAATCCACAACGCAACTTAACGAAAGATTTTATCGATACAGCGACTCATATCAACCAAGGAATTGAAACAGTTCTCTCCCACGAACAGCTCTTGAATCTGAAAGAGGGAGACTACTTAGTGAAAATTTCATTCGTCGGTGCTTCAACAGGGGAACCGTTGATTACGAAATTATCGACTCAGTTCCAAGTAGCAGCGAACATCTTATTCGCCAACGTGGAAATCATCCAAGAAACTCCGGTGGGAACATTATTGGTTGGTCTATCTGGTGAACAAGAAAGCATCGAAAGTGCACTTTCTTACATTAAAGGACAAGGCGTTTCCGTAGAAGTCTTAGAAGAAAAGGGAGGTGCCTAATATGAATTTAGTAGCCTTTATTGATCTTAAAACGTGGTTCCCAAACATCGACGCTAAAGTTTGGTTGGAAATTCAAAAAGCAACCCTCGATACATTGATCATGGTTGGGTTAACAGGTTTAATTGCTGGAATCTTAGGGATTGCTTTAGGGGTGACACTCGTTGTAACGCGTGAAGGAAATATCCTTGAAAATAAAGCCTTGTATTTGGTACTGGATAAAGTCGTGAACTTATTCCGTTCAATTCCATTTATCATTCTTGCCATGTTACTGATTCCAGTAACTCGTGCAATCGTAGGAACAACCATTGGTATTCCTGGGGCAATTGTCCCGTTAGTAATCGCAACCGTTCCATTCTACTCTCGTCAAGTGCAATTAGCATTGACCGAAGTAGATAAAGGGGTTATCGAAGCTAGTGAAGCAATGGGATGTACACCGCTAGAAATTATCTTCCGAGTGTACTTAAAAGAAGGCTTGCCAAGCTTAATACGTGCAAGCTCACTAACGATTATCAGCTTAATTGGTTTAACAACCATGGCCGGAGCGTTTGGTGCCGGCGGTATCGGTAACGTAGCCATCTCACGAGGTTATAACCGATTCCAAGGAGACGTTATCGTGGTAGCTACAATCATCATGCTTATCATCGTCTTCACCACCCAAGCAATCGGTGACTATTTAGAGAAAAAAGCCACTAAATAACAGGATGTGAGAAAAGGCGTTAAGAAACGAATCACTGGAGACAAATAACGCAAGGGACTTGGAACAAGTCGTGCGGATATTTGTCGAAGTGGACGTCGTTTCTGCCTTTTCGAACTCAACTACAACAGGATGCGAGCAATCGCGTTCAGAAATGGAACGTTGGACTCGAACGCCGGAAGGAACGTGAAACGTTCTGCGGACGTTTGAGGAAACGCATGCCATTTCTGCGATTGCGAGCTCGACTAAAACAGGATGCGAGGAATCTCATCCAAAAACAAAAAACAAACACAAAAGGGGAAAACAAAAATGAACTTTAAAAAATTATTCGTAGCTGCAGCGGCAGCATTATCATTAGCAGCATGTGGAGCTGCACAATCATCAAACTCAGGAAACTCATCAAGCTCAGCTTCAACAGAAGCTAAACAAGAAAACAAACACGTGAAAATTGGTGTTAACGCTGGTAACCACGAAGTTTGGGATGACATTATTGCTCGTTTGAAAGAAAAAGAAGGTATTGAAGTTGAATTAGTAGAATTTACTGACTACGTACAACCTAACCAAGCGTTAGAAAATGGCGACGTTGACTTGAACGCTTTCCAAACAATTATTTACTTAGAACGTTTCAACAAAGAACAAGGAACACACATCAAACCAATCGGCTACACTGTAATTGCTCCAATGGGTGTTTACTCTAAGAAAATCAAAAACGTAAGTGAATTAAAAGATGGCGATACAATTGCTATTCCTGAAGATACTTCAAACAACTCACGTGCATTACGTTTACTACACGCAGCTGGTGTAATCAAATTAAAAGATCCTAACAACACTTTAGCAACTAAAGATGACATCGTTGAAAATCCTAAAAACATCCAAATCAAAGAATTACCTGCTGGACAAACAGCTCGTGCTTTAGATGATGTTGCTGCTTCATTAATCAACAACGGTTTCGCTGTTGAAGCTGGATTCCAACCAACAAAAGATGCAATCTTTATCGAACAAATTACAGATTCTTCAAAACCTTACTACAACGTAATCGCTGCTAAAGAAGGTAACGAAAACAACGAAGTTTACAAAAAATTGTAGAATACTACCAATCACCAGAAACTGCTAAGAAAATCGAAGAAGTTACAAAAGGTGCTAGCGTACCAGTTTGGGAAAAAGCAACTTTGAAAAACTAATATATGAAAAAAGAAAAATGTAACATATATGTTACATTTCGAAAAAACAAAACTTTAGGAGGCGTGCTTAGCATGCCTCTTTATTCAATGAAAGAAGGCAAAGACCATGAGCGAAATTAAACAAAAAGCACAAGCGTTAAACGAATATCTTGTCGCAACAAGAAGATATTTTCACGAAAATCCAGAATCAAGCTTAAAAGAGTACGATACTGCTGCCTACATTCAAAAAGAATTAACTTCATTCGGAATCCCATTTGAGAAAGTGGCCGAAACAGGAACGTTAGCCATTATTAAAGGTGGAAAAGGGGAAGGAAAGACGGTATTACTCCGTGCGGACATTGATGCATTAGAACTTCCGGACTGCACTAGTAAACCTTATGCGTCTAAACGTCCAGGATTAAACCATGCATGCGGACATGATGCACATACGACAATGGGGCTAGGAACCGCTAGAATCTTGAACGAGTTGAAAGATAACTTTGCAGGAACCGTCTTAATTGCATTTCAACCTGCAGAAGAAATTGGTGCGGGAGCAAAACAATTTGTTGCTTCTGGAAAAATTGACAACATCGATGAATCATTTGCGATTCACGTAAATTCAGGACTACCTGTTGGATCGTTTGCGGTTCAAGGGGGTCCGGTGAATGCTTCATGTGATATTTTCAAAATCAAAATTACAGGAAAGAGCTCTCACGTAGGTCGCCCTCATTTAGGACATGATGCCCTTGTAACGGCTAGTGAAGTGGTTGTGGCCTTACAAACAATCGTCGCTCGTGAAGTGAATCCAATCGACCGCGCTGTTGTTGGAGTCGGTAAGTTAAATGCAGGAACTCGCTATAATATCGTTGCCAACGACGCTGAAATCGAAGGGACGATTCGTGCGTTTAGCCATGAAACACGTGAACACTTAAAAGAAGCTGTCACACGTATCGCTAAAGGAATTGCAGAACTCAACCGTTGTGAATTTGAAATTGATTGGTATGATGCGGCAGCTCCAGTCATCAATACTCCAGAGTTAGCAGAAGAATTCCAAAAGGTGGTTGCAAAAGTGGAAGGGATTGACAACCTTATTACAGACTATGATTTGTCAATGGGTGCGGATGACTTTGCAGATTTCTTAGTCAATAAGCCAGGTGTTTATGGTTTATTAGGAAGTCAATCTGGTGAAGAAACGGCTTATGGCCATCACCATGAAAAAAATTCGACATCGACGAGCGTGTTTTTAGCGCTAGGTGTTGAAATTGAAGTAGAGTATTTCCTAAGTAGACTTGCATAATTGTTGAGTGAAAAGGGTCGGAATCATTTCCGGCTTTTTTTGTTAAAAAAATCGTTAAAATTCTTTATTTTTTTGCTGGAATTTCATATGCAAGTATATACCTGTATGCTATAATCCTTTTGTACCTGAAAAATAGTACAGTTGTATTTCAGAAAGAGATTTTTAAAAAAAGTGTTCGGGAGAAACCATGAAACAGTTATTAGAGCAATTAGAATTAAATAGTAAACAAGACAAAGTGGTGTACCGACATGATTTAATGCCGGAAGATGAATTGACAGCGAACCTTGTCTGGGAATACTCGGATAAGCTTGCGTTTTACTTGAGTGAAACCTATAAAGAAGACAAGTCTCCAATCGTTGTTTACGGGCATAAGCATCCATTTATGTTGGTGTATTTTCTAGCGTGTGTAAAATCTGGGCGTGCCTATTGTCCAGTAGATGTAAATACACCGATTGACCGTGTGGAAGATATTATTGCGACAGTAAAGAGTCCAATAGTACTAGTAAGCGAGGAAATTATACTAGATGTACCGACATTGACCGTTCCAAAAGCGAAAGAAGTCATTGCTTCTACGACCGAACGTATTTCAAAAGAGCATTATGTTCAAGGAGAAGATATTTTCTATATTATCTTTACTTCTGGAAGTACAGGAAAACCAAAAGGAGTTTCTATTACTTACAATAACTTGAACAACTTCTTGGATTGGTACACAGGGTATTACAAAGAGAAAGGCCCACAAGTTTTCCTTGGACATCCGCCATTCTCGTTTGATTTATCAGTGATGTCACTTTGGCCAGCGCTCTATATGCATGCGCCGCTTGTACAAATTGATAAGGAGCACTTGCAAGATTTCAAAGTGTTATTTAAAACATTAGAAGAATCAAAAGCGACGGTATGGATTTCAACGCCATCGTTTGCGGAAATGTGCTTAGTGGATCCAAGTTTTAATCAAGAATTACTTCCTGAATTAGAGCAGTTCGTCTTCTGCGGGGAAAAGTTATTCAGTACAACCGTTGAAAAGTTAATGGAACGATTCCCGCGTGCGGAAGTGGTGAATACCTATGGCCCAACGGAATCAACCGTTATGGTCACATGGATGCCATTAACACGAGAATTGTTAGAGAAGTATCCAGATAATTTACCTGTGGGTGTGATTAAGCCTGGAACAACGGTACTCATTGACGGCCCAGAAAGCGGCGAAATCATTATTTACGGGAATACAGTAGCAAAAGGTTACTATGAAAATCCTGAAATGAATGCGAAACATTTCTTTGAAGTGGATGGTGAGCGAGCTTATAGTACTGGAGATGTGGGACATTTTGACGGAGATTTGTTATTCTGTGAAGGACGGATCGATTTCCAAATCAAATTACATGGTCACCGTATCGAGTTGGAAGATATCGACAATAACTTATTGAAGAATTCGAAAATTCGTCAAGCTGCTACTGTACCTGTTCTTGTAGATGGGAAAGTAAAATCCATTACTTCATTTGTCGTATATAATGAACCCATTGAAAAACGTTTTGAAACAGTAAAACTCGTAAAAAAAGAGTTGGCGCAACATGTGCCAGAATATATGATTCCAAAGAAAATAGTCTTCTTAGATGAAATGCCATTGAATAATAATGGCAAGATTGATAAAAAACAATTGAAGGAGCTTGTGTAGTCGATGCATTATTTTGAAGGTCTCTCTTTCTTTATGACGCTAGGACTTATCTTAATCGTAGCGTTCATACTAAATGTCTTTCAAAAATCTACGTATTATCTATCATTACTATTCTCGCTAATGATGGTCTATTTCGTGTTTATCAAAACGCCAGACCAGCTGATTGCACTTCTGGGATTTGTAGTGTTAGGGTATATTTTGATGCAGCTAACCTCTAAGTTGAAAGACCGCAAGAAGACAATGCCGATTATGGTATTGTTAGCGGGTTTGCCGTTAATAGTGGCAAAACTATTGCCAATATTTAACGTGAATGGATTTGGCTTTTTAGGAATTTCTTATATGACTTTCAAATTAGTCCAAATCATTATCGAGATGTATGACGGGTTGATTGAAAATCCGATGTCCGTCATCGACTATACGCATTTCTTGTTATTCTTCCCGGCGCTTAGTTCTGGGCCGATTGACCGAAGCAGACGTTTTATGGATGATTGGCACAAACAAAGAAGTCGAGCGGAGTATTTAGAACTCGCTGGTACTGGTATTTTTAGATTAGTTTTAGGTTTATTCTATAAATTGGTATTATCCGGAATGGTATTTCAACATATGAGTATGCTAAGGCCAGGAGATTCTTGGTATTTACTTATTTATATGTATTATTATACGGCGTACTTATTCTTCGACTTTGCTGGATACAGTTTAATGGCTGTAGGGGCAAGTAATATTCTTGGGATTGAAACACCGATGAATTTTAACTTTCCGTTCATCAGCATTGATATTAAAGACTTCTGGAACAGATGGCATATTACGCTATCGACATGGCTACGAGATTTTGTTTTCTCTCGTGTGGTAATGCGTTTCATGCGTAAGAAAGTCTTTAAGAAGAGATTGACGACAGCGATGGTTGCCTATATAATCAATATGACCTTCATGGGATTTTGGCATGGTGTCACTCTTCCTTATATTGTATATGGCGTTTACCATGGAGTGCTGATGGCGTTATTCGAGTGGTATCAGAAGAAGTCGAAGTTTTATAAGAAAAATAAGAATAAAACGTGGTACCAAGTTACAAGCTGGTTTATTACAATGCATCTCGTGATGTTTGGTTTCCTGATATTTTCGGGAAGAATGTTTGGATAAATAGAATTTAATAACCGAGGAGGAAAAGTATGGAAGAAAGAATTTTAGAAATTTTAGAAGAAATTTGCGAAGATGAAGTAGTATACGAAGATAAAGACATCAACTTAAAAGAAGAAGGGCTAATGGATTCGTTAGCATTCGTTGAATTACTTGTTCGATTAGAAGAGTTCGGTATCGAAGTGGCTCCAACAGAAGTCACTTACGAAGAAATCGATACTCCAAATAAAATTATTAAATACGTTTCAGAACGTGTTTAATAATTTGAAATCATAAAAGGCGCTTCCTATCGAGTAGGAGGCGCCTTTTTGTGTATTTAGAATTTAATATTTAATAGTTCGTTTACTTCGGTATACGCGGATTGAATTCGCCTGAGGGTTTCTTTGTCTACGGTATATTCTAGAGGACCACCTGGCATATAGTTTTCTGCGAGAAAGACTTGGTAGTCGTAGGCAGGGCCTCCCATAAAACTGCGGTCAATTTCAGTCCGTGAAACCCATGTTGGATGAGGTTTAACACTTGTGAGTGTTGTCTTCCCATTTTCTTTTTCGATGGTGATGTCCATAATCACACCACGCTCGGTCCAGATATTTTCCAAAGTTTCGACGCGTTGATTCGAAAGAAGATTTCCCATTGAGTAGATGATAAATTTCTTTTCACCGTCTTTTGTGATCGTTTCAGTCGGTTCAATCACGTGTGGATGTCCGCCGAAAATGACATCGGCACCCCATTCGATCATTTGATGATACGTATCTACTTGCCCTTGTGTTGGATGAAGGTGATATTCTTCTCCCATCTGTGGTAATACAATCGTAAAGTCGGCAATTTCTTCAGCGCGTTGGATGAGTTGTTTTACCTTTTGCATATTTAAATCGTATAAGTGGTTATTATATTCTTCGTCGGTGAGAGTAGCTTCGATTCCGTTGAATCCATACGCAAATCCAAGGATAGCAACTTTAATGCCGTTGACTTCTTTGACAAGAATTCCTTCAGACGTATCTACTTTCACCCCAAAAATATCAAGTCCATTTTTGCGGAAAGCATTAGCTGTGTATTTCAATCCTTCGATGCCCGTATCGAGAATATGATTATGTGCTAAGTCGAGTACATCGTATCCGGCGTCTTTAATGCTTTGAATGACTTCTTCGGGCGCGTTGAAAAGTGGATATCCAGCAAGAGGTTCGTTTGGATTAATGGTCCCTTCGAAATCCCCAATCGCTAAGTCTGCGCTAGATACGAGTGGAGTAATCTGTTCGTAGTCATTCTTGAAATCATATTGTGTCCCGTCAAATGCGCTGCCATAAACAATATCGTGATAGAGCATATCCCCGCTTGCAGTGATGCGTGCAACTTGCTTATTCGTTGGTGGCGACTGAGGGTTGTTTGGTGTAGTAGTAGAATCTTGATTCTGTTCAGCTGATGTTCTCGATGCTTGAACAGTCTCTATGCTTTCTTGCGCAGAGGGACGTGTAAGGAACCCTGCCGTAATCGTAAATACAGATAAAATACAAACCCCATAAAATTCCATTCGTTTGATCTTGTCTTGTTTGCTTGTGCTTCTCATATATTATTCCACCAACCTGACTTTTTTTCTTAATTATAATGAAAAACAAAGTTTGTTTTAAAGGTCTATTTGGGATAAAAAGCGAAGATTTTATCGTTTTCAGAAATTATCGTTTTAAAATGATGAAAAGCGTTATGTAAATGTAAATTTGATACAATGTTTATTTTCATAATGAAAAATAAAGAAATAGTAATGAAAAAAGAAAAGGTGGAAAAAAGGGACAAATTAGGGTATAATAAAAACGTTAAAAATAAATGCTGTAAGCATCAAGGAGGAACTAAAACATGAGTCGTTTAGTAAGCATGACTGAAATGTTACAAAAAGCTAAAGAAGGTAAATACGCTGTTGGTCAATTCAACATCAACAACTTAGAATGGACACAAGCAGTATTAACAGCAGCTCAAGAAGCTAACTCACCAATTATCTTAGGTGTATCTGAAGGCGCTGGTAAATACATGGGTGGACCAAAAGTTGTTTCAGCTATGGTAAATGCATTATTAGATGCAATGAACATCACTGTTCCAGTAGCATTACACTTAGACCACGGTTCTTCAGTAGAAGTATGTAAACAATACATCGACGCTGGATTCAGCTCAGTAATGTTTGACCACTCTCACTTCCCAATCGATGAAAACATCGAATTAACGAAAGAAGTTGTAGAATATGCACATCCAAAAGGAGTTTCAGTTGAAGCTGAAGTAGGTACTGTAGGTGGTACTGAAGATGGCGTAACTGGAGGAATCAACTACGCTGACTTAAACGAATGTGTACGTATGGTTAAAGAAGCTAAAATTGATGCATTAGCAGCAGCTTTAGGTTCAGTTCACGGAACTTACTCAGGCGAACCAGTTTTAGGTTTCGATGAAATGTTAGCAATCTCAGAAGCTACAGGTGCTCCATTAGTATTACACGGTGGATCAGGTATTCCCAGAATACCAAATCAAAAAAGCAATCGAACGTGGACATGCTAAAATCAACGTTAACACTGAATTACAACAACAATGGACAGCAGCAGTTCGTGCTAAATTAAATGCAGACGCTGGTGTTTATGACCCACGTAAAATTATCAAACCTGGTTTCGATGCAATCGTTAAGATTACAAAAGAAACAATGGACATCTTCGGTTCAACAGGAAAAGCTTAATAATCACTATTTTGAGGCAGGCGATTTCGCCTGTCTCTTTTTAATTAGACCAATAAATATCCACTGGCTAAGCCGGTGGATATTTATTTGAGCAAAATAATACTATAAAAGAGCAAAATTATCATATGTGATAATTTGAAGTGCACCCTAAAAGTTAGACAGAAAATCTAACTTTTTGGGGTGCTTTTTTTATGAAATTAACTTATGAGGATAAAGTTCAAATTTATGAACTCAGAAAACAAGGAGTTAGCTACGCACGACTTGCAGATACGTTCGGTATAAATGCGAGAAATCTTGTCTATATGATTAAATTGATTGATCGTTATGGTTTAGAGATAGTAAAAAAAGGGAAGAATATTTATTATCCTCCAGAAATAAAACAAGAAATGATTGATAAAGTCTTACATAAAGGTTTGAGTATAGAAAGAGTTTCTCTTGAATACGGTCTTCCAGGTCCTGCGATGCTTTTATAACTGGCTCGCACAATACAAGAAAAAAATAAGTATACTATTGTTGAGAAAACAAGAGGGAGACTACTTAATATGGGCCGTAAGCCAAAGAAAAAATCAGAAGAGATGACAGAACTAGAACGCCTTCAGGCTGAAAATGAGTATTTAAGAGCGGAGAATGCCATTCTAAAAAAGTTGAGAGAACTCCGCTTGAAGGAGGAAAAAGAGAAAGAAGAAAGACACAGATTGTCAGAGAGTTAGTGCCAGAGTTTCCTTTAGATATTCTTCTAAAGATTATTAAACTTGCTCGTTCAACTTACTACTATCACTTAAAGCAGCTAAACCTAGAAGATAAGAATCAGGCCGTAAAAAACGAAATAGAAACTATTTATAACGAGCATAAAGGAAATTATGGCTATCGTCGTATTACTCTTGAACTTAGAAACCGTGGTTTCATCGTAAACCATAAAAAGGTACAACGCCTGATGAAAATGTTAGGTCTAAGGGCTCGTATTCGCAGAAAACGTAAGTACTCTTCTTATCATGGAACCGTTGGAAAGAGAGTTGGAAACATTATTCAACGCCAATTTGAAGCTTCAAAACCGATGGAAAAGTGCTATACAGACATTACGGAATTTTCTATCCCAACATGTAACCAAAAACTATATTTATCACCAATTTTAGATGGTTATAACAGCGAAATTATAGCTTATTCCCTTTCGTCTTCACCAAATTTAGACCAATTAAAAGATATGTTAAAACAAGCTTTTAGAGAAGAACAATACGAGAGTACTATTCTCCACAGTGATCAGGGATGGCAATACCAGCATGAGTTTTATCATAGTTTTTTAGAAGATAAGGGTATTCAGCCATCTATGTCCCGCAAGGGTAATAGTACTGACAATGGCATGATGGAATCGTTCTTTGGCATTCTTAAATCAGAGATGTTTTATGGCTATGAGCAGACATTTAAGTCAATAAAGGAACTTGAGGGGGCAATCGTCGACTATATTGATTATTACAACAACAAACGAATCAAAGTAAAATTAAAAGGACTTAGTCCTGTGCAATACAGAACTAAATCCTTTGCTTAAATTAATCGTCTAACTTTTTGGGGTCAGTACAAATTATCATATATGATAATTTTTAAGGTGTGGAGGTGGGAGAGATGAAGCGCAAGTTTAAAAATCAA